>Ga0154020_10001034_pt1 | contig 34422 bp, 25 predicted proteins | sample Klosneuvirus_201_FD_109709 | JGI IMG/M metagenome (GOLD analysis project Ga0154020, IMG submission 109709) | Active sludge microbial communities from wastewater, Klosterneuburg, Austria - Klosneuvirus_20160825_MG | ecosystem: Engineered > WWTP > Aerobic digester > Activated sludge | place...
AATCGGCAATGCTCCGTCGCGGTCCAGGCGGTCCTGGAGGGATTCGCAATCCACATACGGCATGACGAGAAACGGCAACTGTCCACTGGAATCCACATGCAAAATCGGCAGCACATTCGGATGCATAATCGCGGCGGCGGCTCGCGCTTCTCGGGCAAATCGTTTCCTCGCAGCCGCGACGGATGCCAGATGCGGAGCCATCACTTTGACGGCGACCAATCGATTCAGCTCTTCCTGAAATCCTTTGAGCACAATGCCGTGTGCTCCCTGGCCGATGAACTGACGGATTTCAATGTTTCCCAGGCGACCGAGGGATTCCTTGTTCTGTGCGGGCTGCAGAAAATCGACGATGAAGTCGCTGGGTTTGAGAGATGAGCCGTCGTGGAAATCTTCGTCGTCGCCTGAGAAGGGTTCCCCCGGGATCCGTGTTGATCCTGTCTGCGGTGCTGCAGCGTGCTCGCCGCTCGATTCGTCGCGAAGAATCTTGCCGACATGATTTCAGCTATCAACATCGGCCGCCAGCGTTTCCAGCATCCGACGGCACGATTCACATTCCGTCAGATGCGCCGCAAGCTGTTCCTCCTGCTGCTCGGACAGCTGATCTTCGAGTGATCGCTGGAGCAGGGCGGTGTTGCAATGGGTGGAAGCGGCATTACCATCATCTTTCCAGCCTTCAATTGATTTTGCGATGGTCAGCAGAATCTGCTGCGTCACATCCGGTATATGCCGTTCGGAAACTCCCTGCCGACGAGCCAATTGATTTAGGAACGCTTCATACGCGCATACGAAATCGCGCCACGCGAGTTCATTTTGCTCGCTTTTCAGCCTGACGATCAGACTTTGACGGGTTTCCAGTGGCGACATGTACGGTTCCTTTGTCGGTTGAGTACCGTAGTCTGCCGATTTCTCACGCGTGAAAGGGGGAATTTTTGAAACGGCAGTGCGATTCGTCACATATCGGGATTGAGATCCTTCGGCAATAATCCAGCAACGCCCGCTCGCCCCACTTCGGGATTCGTTCCACACTTCGATTGTCGATGGTTGGGATCTGACGGATACTGGCGTGCGAGGCAACTGCGTTTTTCAGTCATACGTTGAGTGAAAAATACGCGGACCAGCTCAGGAGAATGTGAAGATGCCGTGGTTTTTGTTGCTTGCTTTTGGAATTGGCGTCGGGATCCTCGGCGGGATCCTCGGAATCGGTGGTGGCGTTGTGCTGGTGCCGGGATTGATCCTGCTGTTTGGTTTTACGCAGCAGGAGGCGCAGGGAACCAGTCTGGCCGTCATGATTCCGCCGATCGGACTCTTTGCGGCGCTGGTGTACTATCAGCACGGCTTCGTACGATTGCCGGTCGTCGGAATGATCGCCCTTGGATTCATGATTGGTGCCTTTTTTGGTGCCAAACTTGTCCCGCATGTTCCCCTGGCGATGCTGCGAATCCTGTTCGGCATTCTGTTGCTGTACATCGGATTTGCGTTCATCCTGAGCCCGCGAGGAAGCGGCGGTCAGTCGGCGCTCCCGGCCGGAATTGCCGCCGTGGTCTCCGGCATCATCGCCTTTGTCCTGCGTCGGCCAAGGCCGCCAAGAAGGCCGCTCGATAGGCCCAGTAAAGATCTGGATTATCACATTTAGCGGGGCTGCAGGAATGTCGGATCCATCAGTCAGCGTTCGCACGCACCGGCCCAGGCTCCGTACGGTCGTTTGACCGCGCGGACGCCGAAGTCGTGCGTCCGGGGATGCCTGGCACGAGCATCTTCACATTGATGGTCGTCGCAGAAAATGCCACGGATCGCAAGATCGGCAGCATCGATTGATGCGGGGTATGCTCAATGTGTAGCTGTCTCGGCTTCATTTTCTTGAATTACTTCAGGTAGACTCGCTGGCTGCAACTCTGAATCCATTTTGGCGGGGCCGTCCGTATTCAGATCTACACAAAGCGGATTTCGGTCGTCGATGGGCTCTAACCTTGATATCCCGGCAAGGATCAATGGAAATTTGGGATCTGGATTTTCCAGTGCGATCTTTGGCCCGGAACCAAGATCAGGTCTCGCGGTCGCGACAAGGCCTGTCCCTGCCGGGGATCTCGGCTCAACTCCAATCCCCAATACAGGATCACGCCAACGGAGTTCTATTCTCGAGTGGTCGCGGTGCCTTTCCACAAGGCGAAGAATGCGCCGAACCTGATCAGGAAAGGGTAGCTGGTCGGATTCAGAGTTACTCGCGACGATGAGGTCTTCCGTCGAGAAGATATCATCCAGCATCAATGTCTGACTGGCGCTGCCACGCGCATCAATCAACACGTGACATTTTCCTCGAGAGACGTAAATCGCCAGCATTGGCTGAATGATCCCGGGTTTCAAGTAGGGTTTCCCATGTGTCGCTTCGTACGAGATCTCGACAAGCTCTTTTGTATGCGCCGGCAGTAATTCGAGTTGAGCGGTAAACGCTGAGTCATAATACTGCCGAAGATACGCCAGCAGATCGGGGTCGGGATTTTCCAGTCTGCAGGCAGAGCGGCAAAATGCCAGCAGTTGATTCACATGTTTCAGACTTTCATAGGGGGGAATATGGAACCGATCACGATACTCAATCAGAGTCTTGTGAAAAAACATCAGTCGTTCGAGTTCATCGCGATCACACGAATTTGGTTCGCGAGAAAGATCCGATAGCAGGGACTTCAAGTCAAAGGTCTTCTCGGAGGGACCATTGATCTCTCCAAAATCGATAGAGAAAGCAGCCCCTGCCTCTGGCTCAATCAGCGGCTCGGTCTTGTCGGGTCGCAGTTTCAGACAGACGAGGGCCAGGTGTTTGACTGCCTTTGTCTTGAACGCCAGATCCGAACTAATTCTCTTGCTGATCACTTCGGTCGAGAGTTCATCCGCTTCGTTGCAAATCTCCTGAGCGAGATCAAATTCCTGCACCACAGTACTTGTTCTACTCTGGTCAGAAGACAGTTCGACAGCATGCAGGCAAATCGAAATTGCTCGGCGATACAACAGGTCAATCAGTTGATCGTTCTGTGATTCCTGGTTGCCTTGCCTGCACTCGTGAATTGCCCTTCGATAATCGTCAGCTGCCTCCGCGTAGTCAAAAAAAGTGCCGAACAGTGAACAATCGGCCTGCCGCTCCAGGCTATTCACTAATCTGCCCGATAACAGCGAACGGACCTCTGAATGATTCAGAATTTCCTGATCGTCCTTCCTGTCCAGAAGGGCAAGTTCGTTTGCGATGTCCAGCGTCAGGGTTCTGTAGGCACTCAAGCAATCCTTGTCTCGGCCCTGGTAACGCTCAATCATGGCTTTCCCATGCCGGACATGAAACAGATCGATGCACGTTTCAAAACGCGACTCTCGGTTCTTGTTAAGAATCTTCTCCGCCATGTCAAAGTCATTCCCGGCATTCTTGAAATCCCAACTGATCATATGTCCCCAGGCCCGAGACTTCATTGTATTGGCAAATAACAGTGTGGACTCTCCTGGGTCATATCGCGTCAGCACATGCACTGCCTGTTCCATCCGGTCATGCGATAGCTGATGTCGCCCTTCTCCGCTATAGGCATCCGCCTCCCGGCATAATGCAAAAACTTTGAATGTCCATGGAACTTCGTTGCCAAGACGACTGAGAGCCATCCTGATCTGGTTTCTTCCTTCTTGGTATTTGTGGCGAGAAGTTGAAAGCATCGCCGCATCCAAAAGGCAAAGTGCTCCAAGAAAACGACCGCGCCCCGCTGTGTCATTCTTTTCGAAAAGGCTCGTATACATCCCCAGAGCAGTCGTATAGTTTTTTTCGGCATTTTCAACGTCATTCAGTAAGTGCTGCAACACGGCTAGATAGTGATAGTCTTCCGCGTCCGGAGTTATTCCCGCACTTTCTTCGATGCTTCCAGTCGGCCGCTCCGTGTCCGCTTTCTCGATGATGCCCTCAAGCTCTTTCTTGATTTCTTCGATCGCCAATCGTCTCTTTACGCCAGCGTTTGCCTGGAGAAGCATTTCCAAGTGCCTATAACGCATCGCAAATCGGAGATTCGGACCAGCATCGCCCTCCATTGACTGCATTTTCGCCTGCTGGTGGGCTTGCTGAGCAGCTTCCAGCAAACTCTTGGGATCGAGCTCATCCGACATCGAACGGCTGGAGATAATTTGCTGAAGAATTGCGAGCCGCAGTCCTGGCATGAACCACGGTACCTCCTCAGCCCACCAGTTGCCGAAAGTTGTCGGAGTGACCGCCAGAAGCTGGTTGCGCTGCAATGGGGTATCCAACTCCGCCTCAAAAACAGCGTTCGGTTTCGGAATGAAATGCAGTTGACCGCGATCTCCGCCGAACCAGCCGCATTGCTGAGAACTGATTCCGTCCCCGCGTAAGTAAGGAACCATTGTATCAAACAGCCGATTGACTGTGAAAATTCCTCGTTCATCGGCTGTCCGGTGAACCAACAATGGAGTTGTCTGAAGTGAGACCAGCAATGCGTTTGTGAATGGCGAATGGCCATAACGTCCATCCGAAGCCTTCTCATTGTCGCGGCTTGCCGTGATCACCTGGAATCCTCTGGCGATAAACCGACTTCGATTCATTGCATTCTCATCCGATTCCCGGTCGGATCCGTTGTTAACGTCGCTGAGTCGAAACACGGCCCCCGAGTGACAGCAATCCAGAATCAACAGCTTGTGTTTGGCAGGACAACTCGTGAGAGATTCAACAACAAATTTCATCTCAATTGCGGTGCCTGGGTTTGCGTGGCTGTCCGATACTTTGGCATCCACCGGAAGGAAGAAACCACGCAGCGGACTGTTCAATGCTTCTCGTTGCAACACACCGTGACCCGAGAAATAGACCACCACACAATCTTCATCTGTCATCCCAGCGCCGGTTGCAAGCTGTCCGATTCGCTCGCGAATCCTTGATTGGGTAGCTTCTTTGCCCATGAGTTGTGACGGACGGTCGGGGGAATCATCATTCTCGAACCCAAACTTCTCAACCAGGATTTGATGCACCGCCATAGCGTCATTTTCGGCATTGTCGAGTTTCCGCACTTCATCTTTCGGATTCCCGACCGTCGCGCCGTCGTCAGCCATCGGCGCATCGCCTGTGATCGCTGACGCTTCTTTTTTTTGCTCGCGATCCTCAGGGTGATAGTTGATCCCCACGACGACCAGCCATTTTTTTCGGTATTGAAACTCGGCAGCTGATGAGTCGGTTGGTCCATCGATCAGGATCGCGCTTCGGGTCGCTTCTTGAGCCGCTGTCGGCAGCAGGTAGGAGAACGTCACGACCAACATGACCAAATGTTTAAGGATTGACATGGCGATTTCCGCCTCGCTTCTATCCGGACATCGTCATTTCAGTCCGGAAAACACTCATGTTTAAAGGAGATGGGCTGGATTCACTCTGCATTAGAAATGCGAGTTAACCATGACACAAGGGAACGTGCGTAAAATGTTTGTCTCTTTGCAATATCATCGCCTCTGCAGAACTCACCCTCAGAATGAGTTATTGACGGTAAGATGCTACCGCGTTGAAGCGAAAAGCCTGTTCGCTCCTCACTCGCAAGGCCTCCGACCTCGTTTTTACCACGGACTCTGGGTCCGGAGTTGAAACAGCTGATCCAAATCCTCGGCCTTGTTGCACAAAAACAACAACCAGCAAGTCGGCATGGAGAACCGTCATGTCCGACAAATGTGGCCACGATTGGGCGGCGTTTCATATCGGACCAGCAAGACATGACCCACAAATTGCGATCCGTTTCATCGAAAGGCTCTCCATTCAAAATCGTTTGAGACCAACTGGAGTTACTCATTCAATGACTCGCATTTGTAGCATGAGTTGATTGTACTTCTCCACCTGTTCCATACAATCACAAACGGCAGTGCGTTGTGATTTCAGTCCAAATGCCTCCGAAGAACTTTCGTCCGTTTCGTTGGCGCTAACCTGTGGACGATCAAACGGGAGATAGAGATCATGTTGCGTAACCTTGTGTGCCTTGCGGCGGCCTTTAGTATTGTCACTGTTGGAATCTGTGACGAACCCTCGCAACCCGGACAGAAAGAAATCCAGCTGAAGAGTACGCTCGCGAAGGATGCGAAGAAATGCGCGTGCGTCGCATGCACAATTAATTTTGGTAAAGAGCTGGGTGTACCTTTGGAATATCTTTCAGGACTCGGCCATCGAATTCACGATGCCAGGCTGAGCCCCGACCCAGTGGAGCTCGCCATGGCAGCCCAAAGTCTGGCGGTTGCGGAAAAAGTCGCTGGAAAAAAGGCATCGCTCACATCCGATCAGGTTCTCAAGGAAGCCGTCACTCTTGGCAGGTTGCGTGGCATCAGCGTGGAATTGGCCGCCCTGACATCTATCGTGACAGACGAGTCAACCAGAGAAGAATTGGGCAAGGAGATGACGGCCGCAAAGATGCGTGAAGAGGAAGCTGCTGCGGCTCTCGAATCAGGTGAGCGTACCAGAGCACTTCTTGGCACGCTGACGGTTGCCAATCATTCCGGCGAATGTCTGCGTATTATGGTCAGTGGCCGATATTGTGGAACCGTTCACGGCGGGCAGACGATGTACATGCACGTCCATGATCACAATCACCACACGGAACTAGAGGCTATCTGCGAACATGATGGCGAAGTCGTTAGCACCGCCTGCGTGGAAGGACACCAGCACCAGTATTACTGGCATATCCACTAGTTGACTCCGGAAGGATTGCTTGCACCTTACGCGACCGGACACAACCCTTTGGCTGTGCCGGTCGTTTTTATTTCTCGATTACCGAGCCTGGAGTTGGACATGAATGTCATCGTTGCGTTTTTCATGCTGGTCACCATTAGCACAACATTCACGATCAATGCCAACGCCACCGAAAAACATGCACTGCTGGTCGGATGCACTTCCTACCCAAACGGGAAAGAAATACCTGAATTATTCGGTCCAGCCAACGACATCCCGCTGTGGCATAAGTTATTAACCTCTCCGAGCCCCGGAGGCTTTGCGTTTCCCACCCAAAATGTGCAACTGCTGCTGGGTTGGCCACAAGATACAACGTTGCGGCCAACTCGTGACAACATCGCTGCCGCGTTCGATGCGTTGATCGCAACATCGAAGCCCGGCTCGCAGATTGTAATTGTCCTGAGCGGACACGGCACTCAGCAGCCCATTCCGGTCGAACAGGATCCGTTTGATCCACAGAATCCTGAACCGGATGGACTGGATGAAGTTTTTCTGCCTGCCGACGCGACCGAAGGCAGTCCCGTGATCGAAAACGGAATCATCGATAATCAGATCGGTACATGGCTGGAACAGATGCGATCAAAAGGAGCAAACGTATGGATTGTGTTTGATTGTTGTCATTCCGGAACAATGACGCGATCGATCGACGATGATGGCGAACGCTCTCGGAATGTTGAACCAACGAAACTTGGAATCAGCCCGCAGTCGCTTGAGCACGCCGCACGTCGCGCAGAGGCTGCAGCGAAGAATCGCAGCGATAAAGGGCTTCCGCCATTCGCTGCTCCTGAAGAAATTTCGGCGAGATCAAACACATCAGATACAGAAGACGGCAGTCTGGTGGCATTCTACGCAGCACAGCCATTCGAAAAAGCGCCTGAATTACCATTGCCAGCTGGTCAGCCACACAGTCAGGCGAATTTCTATGGGTTGCTAAGTTACACGTTGGTACAGACGCTTCTTGAACGACGCAGCCCACTTAGTTACCGAGAACTGTCCCGTTTGCTTACGGCAAGTTATCGTGCACGGCGTGGGACTCGATTCCCAACACCATTCGCCGAAGGAGACCTGGACCTTGAAGTCCTGAGTTCCCGTCAATGGCCTCTTTGCGCAGAATTGTTGATTGAACGAAATAGAGAACGACTGGAATTAAACGCCGGCGAACTCCATGGACTGACCGTCGATTCAGTGCTGGCAGTCCATCCCCCGATCAATGACACTCGCGACCCCACGATTGTGCTGGGGTATGTCACTGTCAAAAGTGTTTCGCCTTCGACCGCTGTTGTCGAATCTTGTACGTTCAAAGGTATGCAGGCACTTACGGATGTGCCTCAACTGAGTCGCTGTACTATTGCAAGCCGAAACTTTGGTGAGATGCGAATCAAGATCTATGTCGAGCCAAAATCTCCACTTGAGGAAGTATTGAAGGCCATCGACAGAGATGTTGCCGATCAGATACAAATTGCAAACATCAGGGAAGGAGCAGGATGGAGTCTGGAAGTTGTTGCACCTGCCGCTGCGTCCGAGTACGGCATTCGCGGTAGTGTTGAAGACCAAGTCGTGCTGCTTCCCGGAGCAGGCAGACAGGTCAGGGAAAACTTGCCCGCAACAACTCGAAAATATTTCGCAGCATACCCGATGACCGATACACAAAGACTCGTCGGAGACCTGGAACGAGACCTGCCCAAACTGTTTCGATGGCAAAACCTGTGGCGCGTCAGCAGCGGCGTAAATGCGATGGATGGCGGCGAAACGCACGATCTGAAAATCGGGGCTCTGAAACTCTCAGGTCTTCAGGATCAAGAAGGCGAGCCATTGCGGGGCAGTGTGTTACGATCCGGTGACCTTGTGAGGTTCACGCTCAGGAACGACGGAATCCAAAACTTATGGGTGACGGTACTTTATCTTGACTCAGATTTTGGCGTGAAACGCCTTTCTCCCGGACCGTTACAGATAGAAGCCAGACGCGCACTTAAGCCGTTTACACTTCAGATGACAGCCGATGGCAACTCCGGGGGCCAGGAGGGATTGATTGTGTTCGTCTCCCCTGCCACAGACAAAACGGCACCTGATTTCTCGTTCCTTGAACAGGAGCCAATTCTTGTGGCGTCGGAGCGGACGAGAGGGATCGGTGACGTTCCATCAACGCCTTTCGGCCATTTGCTCAAGACTGCCGCTTTCAACAGCGGCACTCGCGGCATGGAACCGGTAGTCGTGACGACACCAGCGGTCCTCACTCAAACCTGGCTGCTTATTCCGTGAAGCCCAGAGTCATGATCGCCTTCAGAGATTCCTGAGAATTCGTGTCCAATCATCGACAGAACTGGGTTTTCGTGATGTACGACGAGACCAAACGGCTGCTGTGGCTCTCGACGTTGCAGCAGTTTTTGATCCGTCAGCCAGCGCTCGCACGTTTCCGTCCAGGCTCCATACGGTCGGTTGACCGCGCGGACCCCGAAGTCGTGCGTTGTCGATGCGTAGAGATGTAACTCCGCCGACACGCCTGCCTGCCTCAGCGCGAGATACATCACGACGCTGTGTTCCGGAGGACTGATGATGTCGTCGCTGCCATGGACCAGAAACACGGGCGGCGTTTTCGGAGGAATTCGCAAACCCGGAGCCAATTCATTCTTATCCCGCGCCTTCAGATAACCCGAATACGCGGCGATAACGAAATCGGGTCGGCAATTGATCTTGTCGATGTCATCGATTGCGGCATAGGAGCGACGATCAAATTCCGTCGCCGTTGAGATCGCGAGATGTCCGCCTGCGGAAAATCCGATGATGCCGATACGATCCGGGTGAATGCCCCATTCCTTCGCTTTACTGCGGACCAGACTGATCGCTCGCTGAGAATCCTGCAGCGGGCGACGGGCGGGTTCCAGTTCAACCTCACCCGGACGACGTGGCACGCGATACTTGAGGATCATGCCGGTCATGCCCCGCGACGCCAACCACTTCGCGACCTCTTCGCCTTCCACTTCCCAATACAAGTTCCAGTAGCCGCCGCCGGGGCAGATCACCATCGCGGTTCCGGTATCGGTCTCCGGCGACGGTCGATAAATCGTCAGCGTGGGCTTACTCACGTTCGTGATCATCCGTGTTGACTCGGTGACTTCCACCAATTGACGGATGAGCGGTGGAGTTTTCCGCACCTCCTCTTCACTGATCGAGCCGACTTCGCCCGGTGCCGGTCCCGGCCAGACATCCACAACCAGCAGTTCGTCGGCACGCAACACAAAGCCAAAGCACAACTGGCAGATCACGGTGAAGAACATTGCCGCAAATCGAATACTCATGAGAACTCTCCTCAGGCTGTCATCGAAGTCGTCGCCACCCAGATAGTTGTTGCCGAAGACCGCCAGCGTTTTCAGTGTGCCTGCGAAACTGTCTGCAATGGTGACATCAAATGTTCCGCCCGAAGGAACAGTTGGGACGACTGTTCTACACCGGCGGATTTTGTCGCACGAGCGCATTGTCGAAGTAGTTGATCCCCATTCCCGCGTCGATGACGATTCCCTGGGAGTTGATGCCAGATGACCGAGGGCTGAGCAGAAAGGCAACCGTTGCGGCGACTTCTTCGGTCTGCACGGCCTGCTTTCGCAAAGTCGCCTTTTCGGCGAATAAGTAACTGTCCACGTAGCCAGGAATACCGGCTGAGGCTGAGGTCTTCAAAAGGCCGGGGCAGACAGCGTTGAAGCGGATGCGGGAGAACTGCGAAAACGATTTCGCCAGAAAACAGACCGACGAATCCAGCGCGGCTTTGATTGGAGCCATGTAGCCGTAATTTTCCGCCGCCATCCGAGTCGTGGAAATCGAAATCGTGACCACGCTTCCCGTGTCAGGATCGAGCATCGGTCTGAAGGCTTCGGACAACGCGATGAGCGAAAAGCACGAGATGTTCGCCGCCTGCAGAAATGCGGCACGCGGCGTCTGATGAAAGGGCAGCCAGCCAGCCGAGAAATCAGCAAACGCAATGGAATGCACAACGCCATGCAGGACACTCACTTCAGCCGCGACAGCTTTTTGCAACCCATCGATCTGGTCCTGATGTTCGACGTCACAGACGAAGATCGGCGATTCGGGGAACAGCTTCGCAACCGAGGCCGCTCGCGCTTCACTCCGTACAGACAGCAGAACATTCGCTCCGGCTTCCTGTAACAGTTTCGCCGTGTGCCAGGCGACGCTTTTGCGATTGGCGACGCCCGCGACGAGGATGTTTTTTCCGGTGAGTTGCAGAAAATCCATGGTCTGTTCTTCGTTATTTCAGTGCCAGGACAGAAGGGTGCGTACTCATTGTTTGGGAAGGACGCACCATTTTCGTTTGTTTTTGGTCGCTCAGGGTATTGCGTTCCCAAAACGTGCCGTCCGAGTAGCCTTGAATATTTGAATCGGCGTCGGCGAGCGAGAGGCGTTTTTGTGCCCAACAACAATACTCGACGCTTTGTTCAATCCCAGAAAAGTGCCGATGCAGCTTTTTTGCGACAACGGCCGTCGTTCCGCTCCCCAGAAACGGATCGAATACAAAGTCGCCTTCATTGGAACTCGACAAGATGAGCTTCGCGATCAGTTTTTCAGGCTTCTGTGTCGGGTGGTCTGTGTTTTCGGGCATAGACCAGAACGGAATGGTGATGTCAGTCCAAATGTTCGAAGGATACGTTAAGCGGTAGTTGCCATCATCGCCTTCCTGCCAATCTTTTGGCTTACCGTTTGCGTCTCGGTATGGGGCAACAACCTTTCGTTTCAGCTTCACGGCATCAACGTTGAAAACATAAGAATCAGACAAGGTGCAATACCAGATATCCTCCGTATTGTTTTTCCAGTTCGACTTCGCCCCTCGCCCTTTTTCACGTTCCCAGGTAATCCGGTTGCGAACCTGGAAGAACTCTTGAAGAACAGGTGCAACCAGAATAGACGTCTTCCAGTCCGAGCACACGTACACCGTCGCGTCGGCCGCAAGTATCGGGCGCAATTGTAGAACCACATTGCGAAACCATTCTCGATAGCCGCTATCAGACTTTTCGTGGAACGGTTGCCCGTTGTAGTCTTTCGAGAGGTTGTAGGGTGGGTCAAGGATTAGAAGATCGACGAAACCTGCGGGCAAAAAGCCTACAGCCGTGAAGAAATCCTGGTTTACAATCCTGCCACACAACGTGGCTACAGACGTTTCCCCTCCCAGCGTGATCAGATTTGACGCTAACTGCTCGCGCTCCCTTTCCTCACAAGTGAGTGTCCGATTTCGAGGTGCTCTCTTTTTCACTTTGTACCAAACTCCATTTGTCGGTGAGATTATTTTACCAGCAGGATGGGACATTCGCAGATCACCGAGACTTTGTAACTGAGCGTGCCCCAGGTTTCGGCGAGTCGATCTGGATCGACTCGATGTGATGACATCACGATCAGGTCCACGCGGTGGTCATGGGCGAAGCTGACGATTTCCTGCAGACGATCACCAGTATGCACTTTGACTTCGCACTCGATATCGGCCTCCAGAAATCGCCGCGAAACGGACTCTAGTTCCGAGGCCGCGCGCTGGCGAAAATGCGCGTAAAACTCTTTCGTCTCTGCGTCCGGAGGTTCGGAGTTGGTTTCAATGACCTGAACGACATGCAGCAGCGAGATGGTGGCCTTGTTGTGAACGGCGAGATCAAACGCGATGTCGATCGCGGCGCTGTTCTTGGCGGTCAAGCTGAGGGGAAGAAGGATGTGGTGGAATCGAGGCAGCATGGTGCGGGTTTTCCAATATGAGTTGGCGTCGTGTGCCGCGCATTGTACGCGGTCTGAAGCAAAACGTCAGGCGTGCGGAAAAACGACTTTCATGAATTCGCCATTGTTACTCCCTTCAGTCAGTGGGTGTGTGCAGAGGGTCGGGAGTCTTTTTTGGACGGAAAGGCCAGCGTTTTTCACCAGGCTACTCTCCAAAAAAGACTCCCGACCCTTTCCTTCATCGAACATAGGACAGTCGAACTACTTTGCCTGGCAACGAGATCGAAAGCGATCTGATGGCGGGAAATGACGGGTTGGAACGGTTACGCCGAATACATTGCAGATTCCGATCGCGCCGACGTTGAGGAATGAACGTGACCCGCCGCAGAGTCAATTCTCCGCGAAACTTGCCTGCCAATCAGCAGACAAGATGTCTAGCTGAAAACGCAGCTCATGCAGATTGCTCATGCGGGCGCACGCGAGGTACGCAAGACTCCTACAATAATGTCACCTGGGCCGTAATTTGGGGCGACAAATCGGACTTGGCAATTTGGGGCTTGTTTTCACATCAACTGCCAGGTTCGATGTGTGTTGCGCGGCGCACGTCTGAGCCTCGCGAGTCAAAGTTGAGTCCCCCTTTCACTCTCTTTGATTGTCGAGAGCATCAGCATCATGGCCATTCCGGGCAAAAGCCACGGAGTGTCCGCACACATTGAATGAGGATCGATGCCGTCGTGGCTGCTAAAGACCTGATAATCGCTGGCAAAGACCTGCAGATGGTCCGATCTCGGCAAATGCAGATTCCGGAATCAACATCCTCTGTGGGCGCGCCTCTCTCTTCCAGCGCAGCAAATCCGATCGTTCTGGTGGTGGAGTGCTTGCGGAGGCAGTGGCCGCTCCTGATGCTGGCTGCGATCACCAGCGGTGCGTTTGCATTCCTGTGTTCCTGGCACTTCTCGACGGAGTCCGTGACAGCGCATTTGCAGCTTCGATCCCGATCGTTGCCACTGACCGGACCGGAGTTTTACCTGGTACCGACCACAGAAGCAGCCAGCAATCTGGTGCAGTCCAGTCGAGTCCTTCAGCCTGTGGTTGAGAATCTTGGCTTACCATCCGTCGCCTTCGTAAATAACTCCATGATAGTCACGTCGGACGCGCGCACGGGCACCGTGATGATCGATCTGAGGCTGCAGGACAAGTCAAAAGTGAATTCCATCCTCGAAGAAATTGGGGACAGCTTGACGCAGACGATTCTTCAGGATCGTCGCGATTCGCTTGACACGCATTCCCAATATGTCCGCCAACTGCAACTGGAAGCCGAGGCCCAGTTGGAAACGGCAAGGAATGATTTGGTCAGAGAGACAATTCTGGCTCTGTCAGATCCAGAAACTCAAACGCGGCAGAACGCCGAACTACCGGGACTCCTAACACAGAAGACCCAGCTGGAAGCATCTATTCAGGGGGCGATTCGCCGCATGGCGCGAGTCGATCGCGATCTCGAGATCAATCGACTGCGTGAGACAGAAATCCTTGCGATGGCGGCCTCCGCTGTTCTGGAAGGACGTCAAAGCCAGATCGAAGCGTTCGGACAGGGGCTGACGTCCGCGACTCGACGCTTCACGCAGAAACAGGAATTGATGGCCGAATTGGCAGTCGTGAAACAGTCTGTCACTGAAGCACTTGCGGCGCGACTGGCCGACGTTCCAGGTGATGTCGCCTCGCCTCCTTCTGATACGGTCGGGTCGGTTGAGGGCACCGCCTTGCTCAGGCAAACCACGATGGCGACATTCGCCAGCTGGATCGCGAGGATTCAGAGCGTCGGTCGAGATGTCATCGGGAATTTTGATCCGCAAACACAGGAAGCCGCCAGCGAAGCCCAACGGCAACTCGTCAACCTTGAAACGACACGGCTTGAGCGAGACTTACAACGAAGTGACCTGGCCGTCGATCTGGAATACTACAACAAGAGCCTTGCCGAGACACAAAGTCTGTTGCGACAGCCCCGCCAGAGCAACGGTGGCTCGATCAGTGCGGTTGTCATGCAGATGGAATCCAACGTCAATCAGCGGGAGCAGCAATGCGCCCACCTGGCTCAGCAGGTCAACCGGATCAATCAGATTCGCAACTGTGCGATCACGGAATATTTTGTAAGTTCTCCAGCGACTTTTGACGCGGAATCCGACGTAAAATCCAAACGCTTCAAACTGTTTTTGCTGGCATTGCTGGGAAGCGGTTTTTTCTTTGTGTCACCGGTAATCATACTGGAATGGCTGCGCTGGCGACCGAGCCCGGTGAATGTGCTTAGCCGCCGCTGGAATCTTCCCGCGCTCGGACTTCAGACGCTCAGTCAGGCGGGACGCGGCAACGCGAAACTCGCTGTGACCGAGTCGCAAAATGCGATACGGCTGATGGCACTTAGAATTCAGCAAAGCCTGATTCAGCCAACGGGGCGGGTTGTGCTGTTTTCCGGCCTTGATCACGAGGATTCTCCCATTGCATTGATCCGGGATCTTGCCGAGTGTCTGTCACGGCGTGAGGAGAAGGTCCTCATCATGCAAACACGGCCTTGTGAATTGGAACAGGCTGTTGCGCCAGGGAACGATGGTGAGAGGCGTGGACGACCGGGTGTCGCGGAGTTGGTGGCAGGGGAATTCGATGATGCGGAGAAGTTGGTGGCGGAAACGGGCATTTACGGGATTGATTTCCTGCCCGGTGGATGCGCACCCTCCTCATCAGAAGCGATGGCGTCCAGCCGACTGACCGCATTGATCGATCAACTGCGTGAACGATATACCATCATTTTGATGAGTGGGCCGTCCACGCTGAATCCCGCCGACCTGCAGATGCTGGCGGCTCGAGCTGACGGGATCGTCTTCACGGTCAACAAGCAAAGCCTGCGGGACATTTATGGCAGTGAGGTTCTCAGCGACCTTGTCGAATTGGGCGCGCCAGTTCTTGGTTTCGCCGAACAGCCCCCGCGCGGAAAAATCGCCTTTCGTTCGCCGGAAGCCGTCGATCAGAAAAACGTCCCGCAAACGCCCGTTGCGTGAAATGTCGGTTCTGCGCGAAATGAAGTGCGCGTGTCAGAAATCGCGGATGTCATCGGGAAGTGTGGCAAACCACACAGGCCCACGAACTCTTGAAAGCCCCCTGAAACACTGCGATTCGGCCCAACGGGCCACAACAGGGCAGCCTGGGGCAACGCCCCAGGGTTTTCGGCAGCAATGCGTTTTGCCCTGAAAGGGCGACACAAAACCGCATTGTGGAACCCTTCATTTCGCGAAGAACCGAAATGTCACTCACAAAGAGCAACATAGCTCCGATTCGACGATCTGAGAATCTCTTGCATAACTGTTACGACAGTTACTACCAATTTGAGCACAGCAGCGATCGTCCAGAACCGGTCAATTTCCCTGGTTTCGAATAACTAAGGTTAAGTAACCTCGGAAAGCTCGTAGCCGCGTCGACGAAATAATTCTGTGCAATCCGGCAGTTGCCATTAGCAATAGGGTGCAGCATTGCCACCTAGGGGAACGAAGTCCGCGCTGATCTTTCCCGTATCGAATCTCGTGGCGCACGTAGCAGTTAGACCACAATTGTCGAAGCGTGTCTAATCAATCCAATTAATCTAATTTGCTGGGCATGCGTGCTGGAACCCCAAAACAATAACATCACAATGTATCGTCCCGGATACGTGGAACGAACAATACATGCGCTGCCCTTCGGTCTGGCCGCTCGCCTGTCCCCCGTATTTTCAGGGGGTAACCTAAAGGCGAGATCGATGCGGGGAGCGGCACTGACTCTGGCCGGTTTTGGCGGCAGTCAGGTTCTGCGCCTTGGTTCAAATCTTATTCTCACTCGCCTGTTGGCTCCCGAAGCATTCGGACTGATGGCCCTTGTAAATGTTTTTTTACAAGGCCTGGAAATGCTGTCGGATTTAGGGGTTTACGCCAGTATTATTCAGAGCGAGCGTGGGGATGATCCCGTTTTCCTCCGTACAGCCTGGACACTGGGGGTCATAAGAGGATTCATGCTTTGGCTATTCGCCTGTGCGATTGCCTGGCCAGCATCCGTATTTTATGAAGAGCCCGTGTTGGCCTATATGCTTCCTGTCTCGGGACTTTGCACGCTGATATCGGGACTTCAGACCACCGCCATCGCCCAGTACAACAGGCATATGAAGCTTGGCGCACTGACCTGCCTGCAGTTACTCACACAGGCGATCACACTGTTCGGAGTCATCTTTCTTGCCTGGCAGATTCGCAGCGTCTGGGCGCTTGTGCTGGGTGGAGTGATCGGTGCCGGTGCCAATGTGCTGCTTTCCTTTTGGCTGCTGTCAGGCGTCAAGCATCATTTCACGCTTGACCGCATCTGCATGACAGAAATTGTTCGTTTCGGGAAGTGGCTTTTTCTCGCAACGGCTTTCGCCTTCCTGGCAGGACAAAGCGACCGACTGATTCTTGCCAAACTGGTCGGTTCGGCAACTCTCGGTATCTACAGCATCGCTTTCATGTTAACCGCCGCAGTCGCCGCGACATTCAGCAGACTCAACAGCGCCGTTGTTTATCCGCTGTTCTCTCAGTATGCACGAGATGAGCCAGCAAGGTTTTCGCAGCGATTTGAGCAAACTCGGCGACTTACGACTCAGGGAATGATGGGGCTTTCGCTGTTGGTCGCCAGCGTGGCACCTCTCTTTTTTGAAACGCTGTATGACGATCGATACCGCGAGGCGGGCTGGATGACTCAATTGTTACTATTGCCGACATGGATCGATGGCCTGAACTGTTCTCTCAACGCAGCGCTATTGGCGATGGGTGCCAGTTTCGCGTCCGCTCTGATGAACGCTGCCAAGCTCCTTGTCTCGACGGTCTGCGTCATCGCGGGCTTTTATTTGGCTGGGATACCGGGCCTGATCATGGGAGTCGCGGCAGGGCATCTTGTCGCCAATTTGATTCTTCATTTCCTGCTCGCTCAATTCGGCATTCGAGTCTGGAGACAAGACCTCGAATTCTGCCTGCTTTTTGTCATTGGAGGAAGCCTTGTCGGTCTGATGTGCCATGCCTCCAAATTCGCATTACTCCGCCCGCACGCTGAAATGATCGCTGTCGTGTCCGGTATGGGACTGGTGGCTATCGGGGGATTGCTGGCCTATTCCGCGTGGCAACGCATTCATTCTATTGGTGCAAGGAATATATGATGATCCATCAACAAGTCCGATCTCTGGTACGTCGGTTAAAGAAGCGGATCGTTTCGCCGTCAGGAGACTGTCAGGAGAAATTGTTCGATAAGGTTCACGCACTGAATGTTCTCGCCCTGGTAGTTGATCGACTGGCCGCGCGCAACTCAACGTTGTTCTTCATACAAATCGGGGCCAATGACGGACTGCAGGATGATGATCTTCGACCACTGATCCTGCGGCACCGCATGGCTGGAATTCTGGTGGAACCTAATCCCGTTGTTTTCGAGCGGCTGCAACGGAATTACGCGAATCAGCCGCAATTGATTTTCGAAAACGTCGCGATTGCCGAGAATTGCGATTCTATCACACTGTACATGCACGATCCGGACGGCCCTGCCCCACAGGAAGCAGACGTGTTTACAAGTGTCCATCGCGAGCTGGTGGAACGTATTCGTTATGATGGTGCGCCTCCCTGTCTGAGACAGATCAAAGTACCAGCCATCAGCTATGACAACCTGCTGCGCAGCCATAACGTGGAGCGGCTCGACCTGTTGTACATTGATACCGAGGGAATGGATCAGCATATTCTGTCGATGGTCACGCATTCATTGCATCGGCCAGCGATCATTCATTTTGAACACCTGCACATGCCGCACGAAGTGCTGAAATCGCAAGTTGAAGTGCTGGCGTCCCAGGGTTATCAACTCATTAAGCTCCCCTGGGACGTACTCGCCGTTCATCTGGACTCCCTTTAAGAAAAATGGGCACTAATGTTTAGTCTGAAGGTCGAGGGATCTGACGGCCCATGCAGAGAGCTTCGCGCCGCATGAGCTTCATGGTTCCGCTAATGTTGTTTGGCTGGCCGCTGTTGACAGTCCTGCTGTTTTCGGCGTTTAAGCCACGCGCGGCAGTTCTGGTCTCGTTCATTGGAGCGTGGCTGTTCCTGCCGATGGCGGAATACTCCATTCCAGGGTTACCGGACTATACAAAGGTCTCCGCAGCCACGCTGGGCATTCTGGCGGGAACACTGTTTTTTGAACCGTCACGCCTGTTTCGATTTCGCCCGCACTGGATTGATGTCCCTGTCATTGTGTATTGCCTCTGGTCAGCAACGTCCAGTTTTGCGACAGGTATTGGGCCGTGGGATGCCGTTTCCGCTATCGTTTCAGAGTTCATCGGCTGGGGCTTACCCTATTTCATCGGCCGGATCTACTTTACTGACCTGAACGCCTTTCAGGAATTGGCCGTTGGCATCGTGGTCGGGGGCCTGATTTATGTACCACTTTGTCTGATCGAAATCCGCCTGAGCCCTCAGTTGCATACCTGGGTTTATGGATTCCACCAGCATATGTTTGCACAGTCGATTCGTTTCGGAGGATTTCGGCCAACCGTATTCATGCAACATGGGCTGGCAGTGGCGATGTGGATGATTAACGCCACTTTGCTGGCGATGTGGTTGAGGGCGACGGGAGCCGTGCGCCGTCTTGGTGGTCTACCCCTGGAACTTTTGGTTCTGGTGATGTTGATAACCTGTGTCCTCTGTAAATCGACGGGGGCGCTCGCCTTGATGCTGGTCGGCTGTGTGGCATTAGTTGTTGCCCGGCTCCATAATCGTTCGTGGCCTCTCTACGTTCTGACTGCAATCGCTCCTCTGTGGATGATTGGCCGAACGTTCGACTGGTTCAACGGGCAATTTGTCAGCGACCTGTTTGTTGGAGTCTCATCGGAGCGGGCGGCATCGTTCTCGATACGCCTGGATCAGGAAGACGAGATTCTGAAGACGGCCCTCCAACACCCGATCTTTGGTGGCAGTCGATGGTTTCCGGACGGAGCCGACCAACTGTGGCTGCTCTGTTTCAGAAACTTCGGAGCCATCGGCCTGGCAGCTCTCACATCAGTTTTTCTTCTGCCCGGTATGGTGCTTTGCCATCGATTGACGTTCACGAAATTGTCCCATCCCGATTGGGCACCAGTCACCGGGATGATTCTGATTGTCGTCCTTTACATGATCGACAACCTTGCCAACAGCATGATGAATCCGGTCTTCACGATGACCGCAGGCGCATTGGGCACAGCGATTGCCGCCCGGATCGGCCAGCAACCAGAGTGCGAAAGTGCAACCACTGACCGCCGCGTCCGAACGCCGCGTCTAAGGCGAAAACTGTGGCCGCCGCCGATTCCTCTCGGCGACAGGTTGAACGCTAAAAAATGCTAACGACTCCTGTCGCACAACTCACGTTCCAGAATTACGCAAACCGGATTCGTGGGTCGGTTCAAAGCAATTGGTGGTAGACATGAAAATCAGCGTCATTCTATGCACTTATAATGGCGCGTCCCGGCTGCCTGCAACCCTGGAAAAACTTGCCGCGCAGACACTGCCAGCGGAGTGCCTCTGGGAAGTCGTCCTGATCGACAATGCCAGTACAGATGACACAGCCGTCGTTGCCAGGCAAATTGCCACCAATTTTCCGGTACCTCTGCGAGTCCTGCATGAACCGAAACCCGGGAAGGCTAATGCACTGCATACGGCGTTTCGCGAAGCGGCTGGAGAATATTACTGCGTCGTCGATGATGACAATCTTTTGGAATCTGAATATCTCACCCAGGGAATCTTGTTTCTCGACCAACATTCGGACGTGGCCCTGATTGGCGGACGCACTTTCCCGGCATTTCCGGTTGGCGTGACTCCCCCTGCAGATTTTGACAGGCGCTATTCACAACTTCTCGCCTGCAATGATCGTGGTTCGGAGGTGATCTGGAATTCCATTCCTCCAGGAGCGGGGCAGATGGGCCGTGTCGCTTTGATGCGAGGTATTTACGAGCACATTGGAACGTGGCTCTCCGACCGAGTCGGAGACGGATTTGGCTGTTGTGAGGATCTGGAGAAAGCCTTTGTCTGCCGTCAGCTTGGATGGCGGTCCGCTCACGTTCCACAGCTTCGACTACACCACCTGATGAGTCCCCGGCGGCTTACAGGCGACTATATTGATGCGCTGCAGTGCGCCGCACTCGCCACAATTCCCTGGTTACTCACGCTGGAGGGGAAAGAGACGGGAACGTCCTGGCTAAGGAACGCACTACGAATCCTTTCGGACATCTTTCAAGTTGGAAAGTATGCACTGTTGTCAGCGGTACCACCATTCCATCGTCGCCTGAAGCGTGCTCCGTTCTGCCGCAAAATGTATGGATCACGGCTGGCAGCTCGTCTTGCTCTCCTGAAAAGCCGCCAGCGCGCGATGGCCTATGTCGCTCGCATTCACGCGGCACCAATCTGCCTACGGCCTCAAAGTCATGGAGCGACAAAGGCACACCAAAGCACAATGGCATTTGTCTGACGTTTGAAAGCAGCAGGATCACAGAGGCCCTGTGGTCCTTTCGATTCCCCGAAGTGTCAAAAATGCAAACGAGCCTGACTTCTGATCTAACTGTCAAGTTTGATGTCGGAATCCCGGACATCCCGCCCGCGTGGATGATCGGAGCCCGAACGCACCTGCTGGACTGCTGGGATCCCCAGATTGAATGGATTCGTGTCCCTGGAATACTGTTCTCCTCGCAGGAATTTCACGCCTCAGTGATTCGCGACAGCGTGAGTCAGGACTGTACATCGAAATCTCAATCGCGAAATCGTCGCGGCACATCTGAGGAACCGTTGAAAGTCAATGGTCTGTACCACGATGTTCGCCAACATGGCGGCGAAAATTTTGCCCATGCGATACTGGATGGCGCTGTCAGTTCACTGGCCTGCCAATCCGCCGCAAGAGCATTGGGAATCGACGAGTCTGTCACCGCGATCATACCGGCGAACTCGGCACCATACGTACGAGAAGTGTACAAGCTGATTGGAGTTCCGACCCTGACCACGAGTCGGACGGTTCGCGGTCAGCGCATGAGAACCAACTTCAACACTTTGGCCAACATCGGACTGGCGAAACAGTTACTGCCCGCGTTCCTGACGGAAAAACTTGAGGCCGACGGCGCGCGTCTGCCGAAATGCGTCTATTTGGCCCGTCGCGGTGGCCGCTGCGTTCGCAACGCGGACAAGATTGATTCGCTGCTGTTCCAAAAAGGCTTTACAAAAATTTACCCAGAGCAACTGCCGGTGATAGATCAGATTCGCCTGCTATGGCACGCGGACGCCGTTATCGGGGTCCATGGTGCCGCCCTGGCCGCCCTGCTGTTTCGCGCATTGAAGACGGATTCCCGGCCGTTCTGCCTGATAGAACTCTTCGGCCCCGGATACATCGTCACACTCTACAGGCATCTTGTCGCGGAGATCGGCGGTGACTGGGTTGGTGTTCGCGGGCGAGTCACACGGCAAGTCGTCGATGACCTTGACACAAAGCAACAGCGGGGCTTCCGGCGGATTGTTTCTTCAATGCTCAGTGGCCGCATGAAACACCGAATCCCTGGCAAAGAGCCCGCATGGCAACGAACTCATCAGTCGAGCAGTTTTGATGTTGATCCCGCGTCGGTCGAAGCTGCATTCGATGTCATCAAGTCAGGAATAATGGAACCCCCTTCGCGTGTGATTCGCCGACAAACTGTGGTCGAGAATCCATAAGAAGATCGGAGGCCGATAAAGTCAAATGTCCAAAGCCAGAGATCAAACTCTCCTCGTGATTCCGCCAATCACCGCCCATCGTTCTGAGCGCGGCTATCTTGTCCTCACTGATAAATTCCTGAGCGGCATGAAAGCGTACGCGGATCGTTGGCCAGGGCCAGTAACAGCCCTTGTTCGTGTCACAGATGAACCGGACAACAATCTCGACCACCTTGAGGTTGTGCCCAACCACTTTCCATTTGGCATTGAACAGATTCCGCAAACAAATGAACTCCTCTATCGCAGAATGCGGGAAGCGGCGATTGTTTTGGGAGGCCCGCGCGGCGTTGTGGGAGCACAGCAAGTGACCGTCGCGGAGACGAGCCTCCCGACCAGACTGCAAATTATCGCGGCGACGACTCCAGGTATCGTCCGGCGATATAAGCGGTTCGGTGATGCGTGCCTGGACGCCTATCGGGAACGCCGTGCAGTTCAAAATATGGCGGGAATCCAATGCAACGGCACTCCTACATACAATGCGTATAAGGCACACAATTCTAATTGCCTGTTATTCTTTGACAGCCGGATTGAGGCCAATGATCTAATTACACCTGACGAGTTGCTGCAACGCACAGATCGATTGCGGAACGAGTCTCCGCTGCGAATCGGGTTTAGTGGTCGACTCGTCAGGATCAAAGGAGTGGACGGCATTCCCGCGATTGCCGATGAACTCCGTCGCTGCGGTGTTTGTTTTGAGTTCGATATTTTCGGCGGAGGAGAATGTGAAGAACAGGTTCGCAGGGAAATTAAGCAGCGGGGACTTCAGTCAATTGTGCGACTGCGTGGAGTGCTGCGATACCGTGAAGAATTGCTGCCAGGTTTTCGTAAGAACGTGGACTTGTTCGTCTGCCCGCACGTGCAGGGGGATCCTTCGTGTACCTACATAGAGACTCTGGCCTGCGGTGTGCCGATTCTGGGATACGCAAACGAAGCGTGGAATGGCATGGTTCCTCTCTCCGGCGCTGGCTGGACAACAGCCGTCAGAGATATTGCGGCAATGGCTGCGAAAATTGCGCAACTTGATCGGAATCGGAATCAAATTATTGAAGCCTCCGTCGCCGCCAGGACGTTCGCCGCAAAACATCTGTTCGAATCAACGATGGACCGCCGTGTTGAGCATTTGGTGTCGTGTCTGCATGCCTGATTCATCACAAGTCCAATACACAGTTCAGTACCATTCACGCTGCGGAAGGCTGTTGTGCGTTTAGCAATCATTATCGTGAATTATCGAACCCCTGGTCTCACTCTGGACGCGGTGCGCTCGGTGCATCACCAGATTCGGAGCGACGATCGAATCTATGTGGTGGACGGGGGGTCGCCGGATAATTCCGTTTCGGTGCTCGAACCAGCTCTGGCGGCGGTGGACCAGGTGGAATTTCTGCCGTTGAGCGAGAATCGCGGGTTCGCGTTTGGGAACAACGAGGCCATCCGGAGGGCGTTGGCTGACCCGGCACCACCCGAACTGATTCTGTTCCTGAATCCTGACACGATTGCTCGAGAATCGGCGATAGAATCTTTGGTGTCCTTTATGCAGTCGCATCCAGAGGTTGGCCTGGCGGGCAGTCGTTTGGAAAATCCGGACGGAACAACGCAGTGGGCCGCCAAGAGATTCCACACGTTCTTCAGTGAGTTGGACGACGCCGTGTCGTTTGGACCGGTGTCAAGACTGCTGAATCGCTGGAACATTTCGTATCCCGAACAGGCAACTCCGCACCCAGCCGACTGGCTTCCAGGCGCCGCGCTGATCGTCCGTCGCGAAGTGTTCGAAAAGATCGGCCTGCTGGATGAATCGTATTTTCTCTACTTTGAAGAAGTGGATTTTTGCCTGCGGGCCAGGCGAGCGGGCTTTTCCTGCTGGTACGTGCCGCAGAGTCGGATTGTGCATCTTGTGGGTCAGTCAACAGGAGTGACCTCGTCGTGCCCTGGACGACGGCCGCGATACTGGTTTGAATCTCGTGCCCGCTTTTGGCTGACGCATTACGGAAAACGTCACAAACTTGCCTGCGATGTGGGCTGGACATGCGGACGAGTTCTATTTCACCTGCGATGTCTCTTGCAGCGGAAACACAATCCGTTTCCCCCATATTTGTGGCGAGATTTCGTGCGATTCAATTTTGGGAGCCAGGACGCATGGAAGTTGCGATGATGTCCGAACCGCAACGTCGAACCGCCCCGGTGGCACCATTGTCCAGGGGCGATCAGAATGGGAATCCGCCTGGGATTGGCTTATGGAGCCTGCTCCAGGAAGATCTCCTGACGCATGACAACAATTATTGCGAACAGGGAGTCTGGGCACTGGCCGTTCATCGATTTGGCAACTGGCGTATGGGTATCCGCTGGAAGTTGTTTCGAGCTCCAATGACATTGGTTTATCGGTTTCTGTTTCGCTTTGTGGAATGGACTTGCGGGATCACGCTGCCGTACACCGTGAGAGTCGGACGGCGTGTCCGCATCTGGCATCACAGTGGCATGATCTTCCATGCGCGATCCATCGGTAACGATGTGCATCTTCGCCACAATACGACATTTGGAGTGGCCCGCACTGGCCAGAACGACATGATCCCGGTGATCGAGGACGGAGCGGACATTGGCTGCAATGTTTGCGTGCTGGGAAACGTGAGAGTGGGATCCGGTGCCACGATCGGCGCGGGTTCCGTTGTCCTCCATGACGTTCCCGCCGATGCGGTGGCGGTGGGTGTTCCGGCGCGAGTGTTGCCAAAACGCGGCGTAATTCAGGGGACGTGTCAATGAATTTTCTGGCAGCGCGGATCGGTGCCGTGGCGATCGGCAGAAACGAGGGCGAACGGCTGAAAACCTGCCTGCGTTCACTCATCGGACTCGTCGATCGTATCGTCTATGTTGATTCCGGTTCGACAGATGGCAGCATCGAGTTTGCTCTCGGTCTAGGAGTGGAAGTTGTCGAACTCGACACCAGCAAGCCGTTCACCATGGCGCGCGGTCGAAACGCGGGATTCGCGCGACTGGAACAGATCCTCCCGGAAATGGAATTTGTGCAGTTTGTCGATGGCGACTGCGAGGTGGAGCCAGGATGGATTCAAGCGGCTGCCAACGCACTTCAGGGGAACCCGCGACTGGGCTCGGTTTGCGGTCACCGAACCGAGCGCTATCCCGAACGGAGTCTTTACAATCGACTGACAGACATGGACTGGCGCGGCAAGACAGGCGACGTTGCGTTTTGTGGCGGCGATGTGCTCATGCGGGCCGCGGCGTTTGAACAGACCGGCGGCTATGTAGACCGGATGATTGCCGGCGAAGATCCGGAAATCTGTGTTCGACTGCGTCAATTGGGGTGGAAGCTGCATCGGCTGGATGTCCCGATGACACGTCATGATGTCGCGATGCTGCGATTCAGCCAGCTGTGGAAAAGAAACGTGAGATCCGGACACGCTTACGCGGAGGGAGCCCGGATGCATCGCCATTCGACGGAACGTCCGTGGCAAAGCGACGTCCGCAGTAACTTCTTTTGGGGATTGTTTCTTCCGGCCGTGATTCTGGCGACGGCGATTCCAACACATGGCCTGACACTGCTCCTGTGGCTGCTGTACGTGGTGTGGATGTGGAAAATCGCACGCGGCCGCAAACGGACGTTTGATGATTCGACAGTGGATGCCTGGCTCTACGGATTTTTCTGCATGCTCTGCAAACTCCCGTGTGCTCTTGGACAGTTACTTTACTTCTGGCGACTGCTCACCCATCAGACGCCGCAACTGATCGAATACAAGATCAACCCGATCATGAAATAGCGACTGCCGTGGCGGTGCTCGGGCAATCTCAGATCGAAGAGACTACCTGTATTTCATGTCGATTCGAGGAGTTCTGATTTCACCATGAAAATTGCAATCATAGGCTGCGGATACGTCGCCGATCTGTATCTCCAGTCGATGCCGATTCATCCCGAATTGGAACTCATTGCGGTCTATGATCGGGATGCGGAAAGACAGCGCAGATTCGCCTCATTCTACAAGGTGCCGGCCGTCAACTCGCTGGATGAAATTCTCAACAGCGAAGCGGAATTGGTGTTGAACCTGACGAATCCCCGCGCCCACTACGAAGTCTCAAAGGCCTGCATCGAAGCCGGGAAACATGTGTACTGCGAGAAACCTCTGGCGATGAAATTCAGGGAAGCCGAAGAACTCACAGAGCTTGGCACCGCGCGAGGGCTCCTCGTCGTTTCAGCCCCGTGCAACATTCTTGGCGAATCCGCCCAGACCATATGGAAAGCGCTCCGGGAAAATGTCATCGGAGAAGTGTATGCCGTGTATGCCGAGATGAATGATGGCCTGACACATCGAATGCCGTATCGCAGCTGGTTTTCCAAATCGGGCGCGCCGTGGCCCGGTAAGGACGAATTCGAAGTTGGCTGCACGCTTGAGCACTCGAGCTATCTCCTGTCCCTGCTATGCGCTGTGTTTGGTCCGGCAGTCAGCCTGACCGCGTTTGGCTCGACGACCATCAAGGATAAAAGGACGGACGAACCACTCAGGGTCACAGCTCCGGACCTGTCGGTGACCTGCGTGCGTTTTGCGTCTGGTGTTGTGGCGAGATTGACGTGCAGCATCGTGGCGCAGTACGACCATCAGGTCCGTGTGTTCGGTGAAAATGGCATTCTGGGAACAAAGGAATCTCTGGATTATCGATCTCCAGTGTGGACCCGCCGAATGTTCAATTTTCGCCGCCGAATGATCGTGAGCCCCTGGAAAAAGCGATTTCCGCTTCTGGGTGGAAGAAATCCGAAGATTCACAATGGTGGTTCCTCGAACATGGATTATTGCCGCGGTCCCGCCGAGATGGTGAATTCCCTGAACGAGAAACGCCCCTGTCGACTGTCTCCACAATTCAGTCTTCATGTGAATGAACTGGCGCTGGCGATCGATGAAGCGAGGGAAGAGGGAGTTTGTCGCAGGATCACCAGTACGTTTGATCCAATCGACCCGATGCCATGGGCCGTCTGATCGCAGTTCCAATCGGCTCAAGTGGAGATCAGCCAGTCGCCATGTGGCTGGTTAATGAGAGGTGCTCGAAGTGAAACTCGCCTATCTGATAAATCAATATCCGATGACCAGCTTTGCGTACATTCGACGCGAGATTGCGGCGCTGGAAGATCTGGGAGTAACTGTCTCACGGTTCTCACTTCAGCCGTGGACCGAACAGCTGGTCGATGAGTCCGACAGGCTGGAGGCGAAAAAAACGCGGTACGTGAAATCGGGCGGCTGCATCGCATTCATCGTGGGACTCATGAAGACCCTGTTCCTGAGGCCGCGCCTGTTTGCAAAAGCCTGCGTCATCAGCTTTCAGCTTGCGAGGGCTTCGGATCGGTCATTCCTGTACCACGTGGCCTACCTCGCGGAAGCCTGTATTCTGCGCGACTGGCTCGTCGCGGCAGAAATTGACCATCTGCATGTCCACTTTGGCACGAACGGGGCGGAGATTGGAATGCTCGCGCATGTGCTTGGCGGGCCGCGATACAGCGTCACGTTTCATGGTCCTGAGGAATTCGATCGCACGCTGTACCTTTCGCATCATGAAAAAATCAAACGATCCGCATTTGTGGTAGCGGTGTCGTCGTACGGACGCAGTCAGCTCATGAGGACATGCGGTACCGATCAGTGGCACAAGTTGAAAGTTGTCCATTGCTGTGTCGATAGTTCCTATCTTGAGAGCCACGTCCCCAGACCGCTGGTCGAAAACAGTCCAGTCGTGTGTGTCGGTCGCCTGATCGAGCAAAAGGGACATCTGCTGCTGATTCAGGCAGTCGGCCAACTGGTAAAGGAAGGCCACAACATACAACTGCGTCTGGTGGGCGATGGTCCAATGCGGCCCGAGTGCGAAGCCGCAATCCACCAATATGACCTTGCGGGGCATGTTGTGATCACAGGATGGGCCACGGGTGAACAGGTTCGGAACGAGATTCTGGGGTCTCAAGCGCTGGTCCTGGCAAGCTTTGCGGAAGGGTTGCCTGTCGTGCTGATGGAAGCGCTGGCCCTGGAGCGCCCGGTCCTTAGCACATACATCGCTGGTATCCCCGAACTGATTTCGCCAGGGGAAAATGGTTGGCTCGTCCCTGCCGGCTCAGTGGATGCACTTGTGACAGCTCTGCGGGAACTTATAAGCACTCCGGTTAATCGATTGCGTGAGATGGGCACGGCGGGCCGCAGAAACGTGCTCGAATGGCACAACGCTAAGATCGAGGCAACAAAACTCCTCCGTTTGTTTCGCGCCGCGAAAGACGGAAAAGTGCGGACTGCGAAGAATGAAGTATTGAAGGCCCCTGAAGCCTGTGAATGGCTCGCGAAATGCTGAATGACAAAAAGCCGATTCGCGCACTCGTCATTGGGACGGGGCACATCGGGCAACAACACCTGCTGGCGCTGAGAAAAGTGCCGAATTGCACAGTCGCTGTCTGCGATCGCTCGCCAACGATGGCGGAGTTGAGCGCGGATCGCCATTCGGCAGCGGCCTGGTATGCTGATGCCGCGAAAGCCTTCGCCGATTTTCGTCCGGACGTCGCTCATATCTGCACACCGGCGAGTTCGCATCTGCCCCTGGGTCGACTCGCCCTGGAAATGGGTGCCCATGCGATCATCGAAAAACCGATTACGGAAAACCACGCCGACTGGATTTGCCTTCGCGAAGCCGCCGAACGCGCCGGACTTTGGCTGATGGAAGACCATAACTATGCGTTCAATCCCCCGGTACTGCATGTGCGGAACCTGATTGACTCGGGAGAATTTGGTGATGTTGTGCATGTGGATATCCAATTCGCGTTGAATATTCATGAACCAACGGGCGTCTTCAGCGATCCTCATCTGCCGCACCCGGCGTTACAAAGTCCCGGTGGGGTGATTGCCGATTTCCTGCCGCACCTCAGCTATCTGGCCATCGCTTTTGTCGGGGCGGCGACGACAGTGCGGACGGTCTGGCACAAGCGGGCAAATAACTCCCTTTTTCAGCACGATGAAATGCGGGCTCTTGTGGTGGGGCAGACAGGGACTGCAAGCCTGTTGTTCAGCTCTCATATCCAGCCGGATTTGTTTCGTCTGGTCGTCCACGGAACCCGGATGACCGCGTCGATCAGTCTTTTTGAAAACATCTGTCATATCGACAAGTCGCAGAACGGACCCGGTACCGGAACCGCATTGCTCAACAGTCTGGCGGCCGGAAAAAACTACACACTTGGAGGTCTCCGCAGCATCGTCGCCAAGTTGTCATCGGTCCCCGTGAGCTATTCCGGACTGCACACGCTCGTCCAGAGTTTTTATCAGTCTCTTCGCGAAGGCCACGCCTGTCCCGTCACGCTGACACAGATTGCCGAAGCGATCCGACTGGTGGATGCCCTGATTGACAAGGAGAATCGAACTTGAAGATTCTTGTCACAGGCGCAACGGGTTTTTTGGGACGCCATGTCGTTAGGGCGCTTCTGAAGCGGAATCACCAGGTGCGAGCACTCGTACGGCCCGGAACAGCGGAGTCACCCTTTGGCGGCGATTCGCCGGTTGAACTGTTCTGCTCTGATCTCAGGGGTTCCGCAGATCTGCTGCCCGCGTTTGACGGCGTGGACGTCGTGATCCATTTGGCCGCCGTGGTCTGTGGCTCGGATGACGCTCAACTGGCCGGAACCGTGGCGGGAACAGAACGACTGCTGGAAGCCATGAGTCGCTCAACGACTCGTCGTCTTGTGCTGGCCAGCACGCTGTCGGTGTATGACTGGAGCGCCCCGTGGTTCTCGCTGACGGAGGATACTCCACTGGAATCGCGAGCCCGGCTTTATCGGCGAGATGGCTACGCGATCAGCAAAACATGGCAGGAAAGAATCGTTCGCAGAGTTGCGGAGTCTCAGAGCTGGAACCTCATTGTCTTAAGACCCGGTTTTATCTGGGGACCGGGGCGTGCGTGGTGTATCAGTGCCGGCATTGATCTTGGACGATTTCGGTTGATCAATGGTCCTCTCCGCAGACTTCCATTAACTCATGTCAACAATTGTGCGGAGGCTTTCGCCTTGGCCGCTGAGAAGACGGAGACGCAGACATCCACCCTGAATGTGATTGACACGGAGGAGGTTCGCGCCTGGAGATTCGCCACCGACCATCAGAAAGCCTCTCGCGAAAAGCGGTCACTGATTCCGGTCCCCTATCATCTCTGGATCTGTATCACGTATCTGGCGGCAATGACGGGGCGAGTGCTGTTCGGCGTCAATTGTCGTCTGCCGACAGTGCTGAATCCGCTCCGTTACCGTGCCATGTTTCGTGGGCTGCGGTTTCCAAATCACCGCATCTCTGAGCAACTTTGCTGGAAGCCAGGTCTGGACTATGAAGCCTGTGTGAAACAATCCCACGGCAGCGAGAAGAATTGTGTCTGACAGCGTCTCAATTCCTGAAAAACTCTTCGTGAATACCGCGCCTAAAGTCCGCCACGTCGCCTATCTGACCAGCGAATATGCTCGGGCGAGCGACACGTTCATTCGCAACGAAGTCCGTGAACTGCGCAATCAGGCATGCGACGTGCATACTTTTTCAATTCGTCGCCCCCGCGAGCGGAATCTTTCGGAGGACGTTGCCGCAGAACAAGCGACAACATTCTATCTGCTCGAACATCCGCTGCAGATGATCGCAGCGACCCTGACGATGATCGTGATACGGCCCATGCGATTCATGAAGGCGTGCGGGTTGTTGCTGCGTTTGCTGCGGGAACGAAGATCCGCCGTCGTTCGGCACGCATTCTATCTGATGGAGGCCTGTCTGCTGGCCCGTTGCCTGAGGAAACGCGACGTTCAATGGCTTCACAATCACATTGCTGAGAACTCCGCGGCCGTTGCGATGCTGACCAGTGCGTTGTGTGGCGTTCCCTACAGCATGACTGTGCATGGGCCGGGCATTTTCTTCCACCCCCGGCAACAGTCGCTGGGACTAAAGATTCAGCACTCCGCATTTACTGCCTGCATCACGGAGTTTTGCCGAAGCCAGTGTATGATTTTTTGTCACCGTAGTGACTGGCATCGCCTTAAAATTGTGCGGTGCGCGGTGGGCCCCGAGTTCGTGGAAAACGAGATTATGCCGATACCTGAAACGAAACAACTGGTCTGTGTGGGGCGACTCTGTCCCGAGAAGGGGCACTTGCTGCTGCTGCGGGCCACGAAGCGACTGGTTGAGGCTGGCCTGAATCCCCGAATTTTACTGATTGGTGACGGTGAACTGCGCTCGGAGATCGAAGCTTACGTCGATTCACATCGCCTGCATGACAATGTGACAATCATGGGCTGGCAATCCAGTGAGGTTGTCTCGGCGCAACTGAAGGCGTCTCGAGCCCTCGTGATGGCAAGTTTTGCGGAAGGACTGCCAGTCGTCTGCATGGAATCTTTGGCATTGGGACGTCCTGTGCTCGCGACTCGAATTGCCGGGATACCGGAATTGATCGAACCCGAGGTCAACGGCTGGCTGGTGACGCCGGCGTGCGAGGAATCGCTGGTGACCGCTCTGCGGGAACTCTTGAGCACTCCAGTGGATCGATTGCGTGAGATGGGTGCGGCGGGACGAGAAAAAGTCCTGCGGTTACACAATGCAAAACACGAGGCTTCAATGCTCCTCAGCCTCTTTGGCACCGGTGGCTGAATGATCCCCATCGAACAGTCGCCTCCGCTGGTCAGCATCGTGCTGGTGAACTGGAACCGTTCTCAGGATATTCTGGACAATATTCGCTGGCTGCAACTGCAAACGTGGACCAATCGGGAGATCATCGTCGTTGACAATGGATCTGACGATGAATCTCTCGCGGCCCTGCGAAAAATTGACACGATTCGCCTGATTGAACTTCCCGAAAACCTCGGCCCTGCGAGAGCCCGCAATGAGGGCATTAGTTGCGCTAACGGCCAATTCATTTTGTTGCTCGATAGCGACAGTTATCTGGGACGCAGTGGCTTATCAAAGCTGGTGGCCCGCATGCAACAGGATCCTTCGATCGGCGTCATCGGTTGCCGCGTCATGAATTGGTTCACCGGGGACATCGATCAATGGTTTTATCCCCAAAGTTACGACGAGATGGGGGATACGGAATTCGAAACCTATTCGTTTTCCGCAGCGGGCGCTTTGCTGCGGACCGACGCGGTTCGAAAAGCCGGCGGTTTTTGGGATGAGTTGTTCATCTACAATGAAGAAGTGGACTTGTCCATCGGCATCATTCGTGATGGACGTCGCATCCTGTACATGCCGAATGTCCCGGTATTCCACCGCGCGTCGCCATATGGCCGCGTTCCCACACAGCGGTTCTATTACTATCAGATCCGCAATTGGATCTGGATCCTGTATCGACACTATCCATTCTGGCCACGCATCCGTCGAGCTGTCATGTTATCCGCTGTCTACCTTCTTAAAGGGCTGCGGGCAGGTCAGGTCACGGCGTGCCTCCGAGGGATTTCGGACGGCCTTCGGGGAACGCGATGGATCGGCCATTTTGCTGCAAAGTTGAGTGCCGCGCAAATAGATCAACTTGCGGCCCTCAATCGCCGCTGGAGAATTCGCCGCGAGGGGCGATGAAACGTGCCAGGGGTGTTTGGGACTCGTCAGAAGAACCTTGGCGCTGGCCTTAATGGATCCAGAATCTTGAAGCCATGACAGCAATTGCTTATCGAACTGAAATCGACGGACTACGGGCATTCGCGGTGGTTCCGGTAATCCTGTTCCACATGGGGTTTAGCTGGATTGCCGGCGGCTACCTGGGTGTCGATGTCTTCTTTGTCATTTCCGGGTTCCTGATTACTTCAATTCTCAGGAAAGAAATTGCCGACGGGACATTTTCGTTCCGGCGATTCTGGGTACGACGAATACGACGAATCCTGCCCGCTCTGATTGTAGTAACAGCGACCACGTTAACCGCAAATTGTCTGTTTGGATTCAAGCCGGACAACCCCGCTCTTGGAATGCAGGCAATCTCAGCCCTGTTGTCGACCGCCAACATCTATTTCTGGAACGTGGCAGGCAATTACTGGGGAACAGGCGCAGAACAATCGCCATTGCTGCATACATGGTCACTGTCGGTCGAAGAACAGTTCTATTTGGTATTCCCCGTCATCTTGTTCTTGATCAGCAGATTCCGTGTCAGCCATTTAAAATACGCAATTCTGATTGTCATAGTACTGAGTTATTCAGTCTTTCTCGTTGGCACGCAGCTTAAGCCCACCGCAACATTCTATCTGCTGCCAACCAGGGTCTGGGAACTTGCTGTGGGATGCTTGCTTGCGGTGATTTTGTATGACCGCCCTCCACATGATTCGCCTGGGAAATTCTCTGCTATCCTCGCTTCAGCCGGGCTCGGCATGGTGATTGCTTCTTTTCTCCTCCTTCCCGCCCTGAACGGCTGGAGTGCCATCACTGTCCTCGGCACTGCGCTCATCATCGTATTTGGACGTTCCCCAGGGATCTGTCACCAGATCCTGACACAAAGGCCTGTTGTTCATCTGGGAAAGCTCTCGTACTCGCTCTATTTGTGGCACTGGCCAGTATTGGTGTTTGCCACTTCAACAGGTCTCGGCCTTCACAAAGCATTCTTCATCATTCTGGTTTACGTGCTTTCTCTCGGTTCTTACTTCTTTGTCGAAATACCAGCGAGGCAGAGTCGAGCAGCGTTTACCTCGATCTGCATCTGCTTCGTTCTTACATTAGGACTCGCTGCCACAGTTACTTGTTCATTCGCAACTTATGACGCATCAAAATTTGAGGCAGCAAAATGGTCCGGAATTAGTTGCCATCCGCACTTCAATCCGGATGCGTATCTGAACGGTGGAGTAATACTCGGCGGCGGCGATTCTGACCCCGAACTTGTCGTCTTAGGCGACTCTCATGGAGTCATGTTTAGCGAAGCAATTGCGTCCATCACAGAAAAGCTTGGAATTGTAACATCCTTCTATTGCATGGATGGTGACAATACGTTTGTAAAGCTTCCACTCCGCAACAACCAGGAATCCTGGGGGCTTTCCAACGAACAAAAATACAGCTACGACAGATCTCGCATTGAGTACATCAGGAAGTGGCAGCCCCGGCTCGTCATTGTTTGTGCAAGATGGTCGCGGATATCGAAGTCCGACGCAGTCGATCTATTCTCGTTTCTGGAGGGGAGCGCTTCAAAGGTATTGCTCATTGAACAGCCGCCGGAGCTTGCGATTGGCGATCGAAATGCCACACAGTATCTATGCTTCAAGAGAATCTCGCC
>Ga0154020_10001035_pt1 | contig 34418 bp, 37 predicted proteins | sample Klosneuvirus_201_FD_109709 | JGI IMG/M metagenome (GOLD analysis project Ga0154020, IMG submission 109709) | Active sludge microbial communities from wastewater, Klosterneuburg, Austria - Klosneuvirus_20160825_MG | ecosystem: Engineered > WWTP > Aerobic digester > Activated sludge | place...
AATGAGGGGTCAGTTTGCAGCGATCGAATGGGGTCTGTTTGTGCGGCATATCCAGCCTTGCTACAATCCATAGTATTATCAAACATTCCATGCCTACTTATAAACACCGTATTTATACGTATTACCATAGGTATTTCTACCTATTCCCACCAAACAAAAAACCCAGGGTTTTCCCTAGGTTCTTAATAAAAATTCCACCTTCCCAGATTTTCCAAATGGTTTCACCCAATAAAAAAACCAAGGATGATGACCTTGGTTTATTTTGAATTTTATGGAAATTTGGCGATGAAGAAGTGTATAAAAAATGAAGGGTAGATTCAACACAAACTTGTGGTTTTTGGATTATATAACTAAATTTGAACATGACTAAATTTATTATAATTATTGGGATTGCGCATTTAACTTTTGCAATTAACGCACAATCAAATGCAGTATCCTCTGAAATAAATAAAATCAAAGGGTGTCAATATACCACTCGTAATCGTGATGATGGATTAGGGAAAGAAGAGGGTTGCTTAGTAAATAATAAAAAAGAAGGCGTTTGGAAAGAATATACCAAGGCAGGGTGGTTGCGTTTTACTGTCCCTTATACTTCAGATAAAAGAGAAGGTTCTTTTAAATCTTTCTTTGAAAATGGAAAAACAAATTCAATTGGTTTTTATAAAAATGATTTATTAGTTGACACTTTCAAAGTATTTAATGAAAAAGGAGACTTGGATAACATTAGTTTTTGGAAAATCGAAGGAGAAAAAAGTGTTGAAACTTATAACAAATCCTTTAGAACTGATATAAAATCAGACGGAACAATTGAAGAAATCAATGGTAAAAAATATGTTTGGGTTAATGGCATAAAAGTTGAGTTGTAAATTCAAAACAAACACAAATATTCATCTATATTTTCTAAGTTGATTTATTAAAACAAAACAACCCCAGAAAACCAGATATCTTAATAAAACGATTAACCAAATCCTTTATTAATTAAAAAAACTATCTGATTGTGATTATCTATTTACTTTGTTGAATGATAAGAATTAAAATTTTCCTAAAAATTTAAATATTATTATTAATATTCCACCTATTATCAAAGCTATTCCACCAGCCCAACCCTTCATATCCCCGCCCTGAGACAATTTGTCTTCTGATGGATTCCTAATTACAAAACGAATAATCCAAATGCCAACTGCAATCCATAACATTCCTGCCAAGTAACTATAAAAGAATAAATAATTTAATGTATCTGTCATTTCTTTTTATCTTGAGTGGCTTCATCTTTATAATAATCAATTGCCTTATCATTTACAATTTTAACCGCCTCTTTAGTAGCCTTAGAAACACCCTTAATTCCATCCACAGCTTTGTCAAGCACTTTCCCAGTAAATTGAGAGGCTCCTCTAATAAGTAGATTTTCTGTTGCAGTTTTAATATCCTTGTTTTTAAAATCCAACCCTGTTTTCATTGCATCAGACATTAGTGAAAGACCTTCGCCTAATGGCGCCCCAATTACTGAAGCTTTCAAAACAGAGCCAGTATTATCAAGTAATTCTGCACCTTTTAGCATGCCTTCATCTCCTTCATAGGAAACACTTTCTTTATAATTTCCTTTCGGTATAATTTTTTCAATTGCACTCGCTGGTTTTTCTAATGCCTTACCAATTTTATTAGACAAAGATACGGATTCATTGCTAAAATTATAAGTTGGCATAAATTCCTTTCGTACTTCTCCTTTATTATTAATCATTATAACTTGAACACCATGGCCCTGACTACCTCCTTTTCCTCCATCAATATTCCTATAATCCGTTTTGCCAATAAGAGAATATCCTGAACCTTCCCTATTTTGTTTATACATATAACTAATATCCTCTGCTCCGTCTAAATCCAAGTTCATAATCGGACTATTTCCAGCAAAGTGATATGGTGAATAATAAGGAAATTTATAACTTAACGGGTCTGCGGATAAGAACTTACCAATACGAGGGTCATAAACCCTTAGACCATAATCAACACTATTTCCTGTGCCCTTTACCTCGTTATCATTCTCCTTCCCATTAAACCCGTAGCGGTAGCCAGTGCTGTTGTATTGTCTTCCCGGCATCATCATACCAAATGCATAGTAATATAAAAGCGTTACAACGGAAATTCCTTAGGAAGCCGGCATTTTATCAAAGGCTTTCATAAGTTCTTTATCCATATAGGTTTGTGAAAAAGCTATGTAACGGTAAAAATCTTTACTGCCGGGTGAGTGCCCGCTTACCTGCCTCACTATGGGTTCAGGTACTTTCATCCTCAATAAATGAGTTATGGCGGTTCTGCGCATTAGATGTGATGAGGCGAGATCACAAAAACGTGGATTGCTTTTCTGTTTTAGAATTTGCTGTGGTATGCCTCTTTTTGTCCGGTACTTTAACACAGGCTCCGTAAAGCCATAATGTTCCATGATATTTTTTATGCAATCATTAAAGTACCACAAAGAGTAGGTAGGGAAAATGCTGCCTTTTAAATGGGGTGAATACCTGTTTATGATCTCTATGGTGTAGTCAGGCAAACGAACTCGTGAAAAGGTTTGTGTCTTTTTGGAAATGGTACGTAAGTAAACAACTTTACCTATTCGTTCAATGTTCTCATTTCTAAGCGCCATGAGATCAGAGAACCTGAGCCCTGTGGCACAGCCAAACAAAAAAATATGTCTTATTGGTTTCCAGTGTTCAGGCATGGTGCTAAGCTTGTTTGTATTCCTAATCATTAATGCTAAGCGTTCTGAGCTAAGGGCAAAAATGTCTACTTCCTGAGCAGGGCTATGAAACTTCTTATGAAAATTCCCAATGTTCATGTTCTTTTCCAATTGCAGGTAATTGAAAAATGAGCGCAATAATTTGATCATTGTTCCCACGTAATTATCGTAATGCCCAAGATCATCATAAAGAAATTTTGTGAAGAGATAATAAAATTCTTTCCAGTATCGGTTTTCATCTTTTATCAGTTTTTCATCTTGCTTAGTCAGGGGTTTTATTCTCAAAGGAAAATCGTACTTTTCACTGAATAGGAGCAGTAGTTTTCCCAGGCAACTGTAGTTAATTAAACTTCCGCTGCGAATCTTTTTCCCATTTTTCTGAAGGCGCTTTCCACTCTTCATGTCCCGCTGAAATCCGGCAAAAAGTTTCAACATGTTAAATTCTCTTGTTAGTTCTTTCATTTTTTTATTTTTTATTTTGTAAAGGCCAAATATGTTCTGTTAAATAATAGATTCATAATGTTTCTATACTTGTAATGCCAAAAGAAAACGCTAACATTGTTAGGATTAACTACAACACTTGATCTAGGAGCCGAACTTTCAGAATCGTTATGGAATAGAATAAAATCAGTTTGTAGCATAACAAGTGTCCTTCTTTCTCTTTAGGGCACAGATTTTCCACTTGATTTCACTGTAGAACTCTGCAGTTTTATTTTTCAAATTTTTCGCAACCCTTTCTTTTCTAATTCATTTAGATACTTTAGGAAATTTAACAGTTTTCTATCGTATGGATTAGAAGTTCCTGGAGGCTAATTTAGTACTAAAGACTATGACAGGGAAAAAGAAATTACCGGGTAGAATTGGAATGATGTACCCATTGTTCTGGCATTTTGCATGTGAACGGCAGAGTATCTTTTTTAAAAGGATTGAAGGTATGAGTTATCCATGGACAGATGATAGTTTGTTGAGTAATTACCGTTTCAAGAATGTGTACAAAGCAACAAATACACGCGAACAATGTTTGATAATTGAGATCATTCCATTTAGCGAAAAGAATAGAGCAGAAACCTTCTTCAGATTACTCGTCTTTAAGCCTGTTGCTGATTGTGAATTGTTTCATCAATACGAGATAGATAACGGCCCAGTTACAATTAAAAATTTCAATACGGAAAGGTATATTAAATCATTTCCCAAATGCGGCAGAGAGTGGTTGACAAAGTACTTAAAGCTTGTCCATCGTTCTATTGCTAATGATCTTTTCCAGGATATTGGTAAGCTGAAATCAATGGAGGATGTTTGTACTTCTTTGGCACGAAATCTTGTTTTAACGGAATATCAGGCCTACCAATTAGCGATCGAGCTCAATTATTCTGACATTATTAATTTTTCTGAAATGGAATATGTGGTTGCCAGCAAGCGCGCCTGCGACGGAATGAAGAAATGTTTTCCTGATCTGGAAGGAAATTCTCCGGAGGAAATAATTAGGATGATGACCGAAAATCAAGACAAGGAATTTAAAAGGTTCGGACTTGAATTTCAGGATTTGTATGGGCGAAAGATACAATTGGTAGATTGTGAGAATATTTTCAGGGAAATAGAGATTTATTTTTATTTGCAGGATGTACAAATGCAAATTTACGCATCTATTCAAAAGTTCGATCCTACTTCAAAATCAAGTAAAAACAGGATACTGAAATTTCCATCGAAATGGAATATCGGGTAAACCTGAATTCACTTTAACAAAAACACCTGTTTGTCCTTACAGGTAAATCACAAGTTTTTGTTATAATTATTTGGTGTTTAAAAGGTTGCAAAAATCAGTCTTTTTTTGCCTTAGATATAGACATTAATCAAGTCTTGTTTAAGGGTAAATTAGGATGAATAATGATTGCAACCTTAGAGATAAACAACGAAGTAAAAAACCTGGTAAATGTTGAGCAGGCCTGGACTTATAAGATTATACCGTTCAAATTAGAAAGTCAGGCACTTCATTTGTATTGTCTGGACAAAGAAAATACTGTTGAATTAAAGAGTGAATTGGAGATCATACTTGGGCGCAGAGTACATTTGATATCAGTTACAGAGGAGGAGGTTGTACAATTGTTATCGGGCCATTATCCAAGGTCAGCAAAGGTAAATTCAGAAGGAAATTCATCACATACAAATTACCGGCTTAATGTAAATGATAACAGGTTTTTAGAAACTCTGGTAAGAGAGGCAAAAGATCTCAGAAGTTCAGATATTCATATTGAAACTTATGGAGAGAAGTGCAGGGTGAGAATGAGGGTTGATGGAATGCTTATTGACAGACATAAATTAAACAAAGGCGAGTATCCAACTTTGGTGAATAAAATAAAGATCGCCGCATCATGTGATATTGCTGAAAAACGTATGCCTCAGGACGGTCGAATCCGTTTTCAATTTGCGAATAGTAAGTTAGATATCAGGGTTTCCATCCTCCCAACACTTTATGGAGAAAAAATTGTTCTTCGTTTGCTTGGCAGTGATGCAAGTCATATTAGCATAGATAGTTTGGGTATGAGTAAACAGGAACAAGAGAGATATGAACTTGCTATCAGGAAGCCTAATGGTATTATTCTCATAAGTGGGCCTACAGGTTCAGGAAAAACCACTACGCTTTATGCCACACTTAAATTATTGAACAAACCGGTATCAAACATTTTAACCATTGAAGATCCAATCGAATACACCTTGGATGGAGTTAACCAGGTGCAGTTAAAAGAAGAGATTGGTTTAACTTATTCAGAAGCCCTCAGAACCTTTTTGAGGCAGGATCCGGATGTGATCATGCTCGGAGAGATTCGTGATGCACAAACGGCTCAAATGGCGATCAGGGCTTCCCTTACAGGGCACCTCGTGCTTTCAACCATACACACAAATTCAGCCTGGGGAACTGTTTCAAGATTGGTTGATATGGGCATTGCACCTTATTTGCTTTCCAGTACTCTTAATTTATCAGTAGCGCAACGCCTTATTCGTTTGCTGTGTGCTTCCTGCAAAAAAGAAGTTAGAATTGATGAGGCCGCACTTCCCGCAAAGTATAAAAAGATCGATAGGAAGACTCACTTTGTTCATGTGGGCTGCAGCGCATGCAATTACTCAGGTTTTAAAGGTAGAAAGGCTATTTATGAGGTGTTAAATATCAATTCAGAACTGGCTGAGCGAATAAAAAACAACAGTACGAATATTGATGACTATTTTACTAAAAGTAAGATATCAAAGCTTGAAGAAAATGCACTCGGCTTGTACTTGAATGGAGAGACGAGTTTAGAAGAAGTTTATCCTTACCTGATTAGTGAAAATTAAATGAGAGAAATTATTATAGTAATTATAGCCACCTTCTGCTTTGTTCAAGGTAGGGCTCAGGATAGATTTGATGTTCTGGATGAAAAGCTGAATCAAATGGCAAAATCTTACCCCGGCATGAATGATAAGGTCGATCTATCTCTAAGTAACGCAAGTATACAAGAGTATGTGAAAGCAATCGCCGCAAATAATAGTCTCAATGTAAATATTGATCCGACTATTGACATAAAACTAAGTAACAACTTCAGTAAAGTAAGCGCCAAGGAAGTTTTTATTTTTTTGTGCAAACGTTATGATCTCGATATTTCTTTTGTGGGACCGATCATGACCTTTGTCAAGTACAATTCTCCGGTTGTGGAGAAAAAATTACCCGAGAAAAAAGTAAAAGTGAGGTATGAGAAAATGGGCGATCTTCTTTCATACGATCTGTATAGTGATACACTTTCTAATATAACCAAGGAGATAACAAAGCAAAGTGGCAAAAATATTGTCTTTTCTCACGAAGTGGCCAATAAAGCAGTGAGCGGGTATATGCAGGATGCTCCCTTTGCCGTTGCGCTCGATAAGCTCGCGTTCACCAATGATCTTAAGATAAGGAAAACGGATGATGGATTTTTTGTGGTGGAAAAAAAGGATGAGCCAGTTGCTGCACAACCTCCAAACACAGAAAAGGGTCATGGTGCAGGAGGCAGTGAAGGAGCAAGCGCTAAAGATTCTGTTATCAAGGTCAGTAACGGATTGATAACAATGGATATTAAAAATTTACCAATTGCTGAAATTGTTGCTAAAGTTTCTAAGGCTTCCGACAAAAGTTATTTTTTATTCAATGAACTAAAGGGCTCTGCCACACTAAATGTAAGAGATGCTCCGTATGAAGAATTCCTTAAAATGCTCTTTAATGGAACAGATATTACCTTTAAAAAAGAGGGAGATACCTATTTGTTTGGTGATAGAAATCTGGAAGGATTGCGACAAAGTAAATTGATTACAATGAAGAACCGCACAATTGACAAACTTCTTGATTTTGTTCCTGCTGAATTGAAAAAGGGAATTGAAATAAAAGTGTTTGAAGACCTGAATGGCATTGTTGTGAGCGGATCGTTACCCAGAATAAATGAGCTCGAAACCTTTTTGCGCCAGATCGACCTTGTCGTTCCAATGGTTCACATTGAGGTGATCATTGCGGATGTTAGAAAAAGCAATTCTCTTTCAGCCGGAATATCAGCCGGACTTGGAGCCAAAACATCTACAACGAGCGGATCATTACTTCCCGAGTATAATGTTACTTTGAATTCAAATTCCATTAATAATCTCATTAGCGGTATAAATGGCTTTGGTATAATTAACCTTGGTAACGTTACGCCAAATTTTTACATCAGTCTTAAAGCGATGGAGTCAAACGGAACTTTGAAGCTAAGGTCAACACCAAATATTGCGACGTTAAATGGGCATGAAGCTAAATTGAGCGTGGGCCAGACTCAGTATTACCTTGAGGTAAACAACAGTCTGGTTAATACGGCTGTTACTCAGCAAAACCTATTACAAACACAAAATTGGAAGTCGGTGAATGCAGACCTTTCGGTTATTATCGATCCCCAGGTTTCCGGTGACGAGCAAATAACTATGTCCATTGATGTAAAGCAGTCAAGCTTTACTGAAAGAGTTTCCAATACTGCCCCTCCGGGTACAATAAACCGGGACTTTCACTCACTTATAAGAGTGAAAAACGGGGAGATGATAATGCTCGGTGGTTTAGAAGAGAATCAAACGAACAATTCCGGCACCGGTTTGCCGGGGCTTTCCCGTATTCCTATTTTGAAATGGATCTTTGGGAACAGAACGAAAACAAAATCAGAGAATAAATTAACGATATTTATTAAGCCAACGGTTATTTACGGTTAATGTTTTGGGAAAAGTACATACCCGGTAGATTTCAGATAAAATCCACAGTGTGTGGATTGGAGGTTTGTTTTGATGATGAAAAGACATTGTTTCATTACTCACTTTTGAAAAAAAAGAAAAACAAGTTAGATATTGAAACATGTGGAACTGCCGATAATATTGAAGGCCTAGCAAAGGAGTTTGCTAAAAACAAGGTGCCGGTGGTAGTAATAATTAACGGCAAGGGTGTAGCATTTAAAAGAATAGAATTAAATGATGACGTCGAACTTTCCCCGTCTGACATTGCGAACAAGTATTTACCCGGATTAGATCCGGCACAGTTTGTCGTGCAACTTTATCTTCAGCAAAGCTCAGTAATGTTCATTTCCTTCTGCAGAAAGGACCTTTTTGAATCGGTGAAAGTCATGCTAAGTAACCTTAAACTTGAAATAGCTGATTTTTATATTGGTGTACCTGCCATAAGTGGATTAAGGCCTCTTTGGAGTAATTATGACTCGATCCAGACAGGAAATTTCCAGGTTGAATTTTCTAATAATGATATAGATAAAATTGTACTTAGCGGCGAGAGCAAGCAGGGTGAAATTAAGATCGATGGGGTATCGGTTAACACCCAAAATACACTGAGTTTTTCTGGTGCCATCAGTTATTTGATGCAAAATAAGAGCGCAGTAAATCTTGATTCATTAATAGATGAGATTACGAATACTCATTTTGAGAAAAATAAATTCAGGTTTTTAATGAATACCTGTATAGTTATAGCGTTTGTAGCGGCCGTAGCTAATATGATAGTGTTTTCAACTTTCTTTGATAAAAGCAATAAGTTAGAAAATGAAATAAGCGCCTATCAATTAAAGTACGATAAATTAAATGAGGTATTAAGTGATTATCAAAAGAAAAAAGGGCTGATCGAAAATGTGGGGATATTGGATCGCAGCTGTTTCAGTGAATATTCTGATAGAATAGCGCAAACCGTTCCTCAGGATGTTATTTTAAAGGAAATGAGTTTCAATCCTCCTGAGGATGACGATATTCATTTAGATAGTTTGAGGAAATTCAAAAGCGGCTTCCTATGCATGAAAGGGAGTTGCAGCAAAAGTCTTTCAATAAATGAGTGGATCAATACTTTGAAAATGCAAAATTTCGTTCAGGATGTTAATCTTCAAAATTTTTCATATCCAAGTGATGGATCGCCGCCTAACTATGAAATTAGAATAAAGATCAAATAATGCTGAAGAATCTTACATACAAGAGAAAATGCCTGACTCTTTTCATTGGGATGATCTTGTTTTTTTTCATTGGTTATAAGTTAAGTTTTAGCGATACACTGGACCTTATTGATCAGATCTCAGAAAAGCAGACTAAACTGGAATGGTTCATGCAAAAAGAAAAGGAACTGCCGGTTTTAAAAGCTACGCTGGCGGAACTTGAAAGGGTTTACTCTAAGAATGATTCAATAGCGATCAGAGATAAATTAACGGCATACATTTCATCTTTTGCTGATGATCATGGATGTCTTGTTACGGATATACCTATTAACTCAATATTTAGCAACAAGGATCTTACCGTGCAAACCAACGCTTTTACAATTAAAGGAGAATTCAAAGAATTGCTCAAGCTGCTGAATGGTCTTGAAAGGGACTTTAGATACGTTGCAAAGATAATGTCAGGTAGATTTTATTCAACTAAAGATAATAGTACAAGAAGAGTAGAACTTTTCCTGACGGTAATCACTCAATCATTTGAACAAAAATGAAAACAAAATCAATAATTGTTATTCTGCTTCCATTAATTCTTGCCTCATGCAGGAAGGATTTTATTGTAGAAGATATTAAGAACAAAACTATAAGTATTATCGCTCCGGCTGATAATTATACGACAACATCAAATCAGGTAACTTTTTGGTGGGAAGCGCTTGACGGTGCCGAAAAATACAACATACAGGTTGTTAGTCCTTCCTTTTCGGCAGTTTCAAAAATAATCCTTGATACGAATATCACTACAGTAAAGTACAACCTGGTTTTGGCACCGGGAAACTATCAGTGGAGAATAAGGGCAGTGAACGCCGGTGGAACTTCGGCTTACCAAATGTATAGGCTGAAAGTAGATACTACCAGCAATCTTTCCTCTCAGGTTGTCTTCCCTATATTCCCCTTCAATGATTTCATCACAAATAATTCTGTTGTTACATTTAGCTGGTATCCCTTAAGCTCTGCAGACTTTTATCGGGTAGAGATAAATAATGGTTCTGTTCTGTCAGCTACAGTAGCAAATACAAATTATTCTTTTTCTTTGCCGGCCATTAGCAATACGAATACTGCATTTACATGGAGAGTGAAGGCGTTTAATGATTTTAGCGTTACACAATATAGTACTGCCATAAATTTCACGGTAGACCTTTTATCACCTGTGGCTCCAACCTTGATCTCTCCGGCACATGGAACAATAGTAAAAGATACCATAAAACTTAGCTGGAACAGAAGTGGAGCGCCGGATGCCAAGAGTGACAGCGTTTTTGTTGCAACTGACTCCATGTTTTTAAATGTCATAAGCAAAACAAGAACATATCAGCAGTCAATTAGAATAAACCTGCTTTCAACACCCCCAAATGTCAATAATACAACCTATTGGTGGCGCTTAAGATCGGTTGATTCAGTAGGAAACAGATCAATCTATAGCAGTCAACTTAAGTTTAAATTATCTACACCGTAGAATGCTAAAAAGTAAGAAGTTCATATTCATTTTGATTGCGGTTAATGTTGTGATCTGGACTTTTTTCGTTGTCAGGTTTTTTAATCTGTATAACGGCGATGAACTCAAAACTATCGTACAGCCTGAATTTAAGCCGAAGAATGGTATCGCTAACGATACAAGTGTTTACATATTGGCATTGAATTATGATGATCCTTTTTTGAAAAACTCACCCTCTGCCAGGAAAATCGAGATTAAACAGAAAACTATAAATACAAATCCTCCTATTGCCAAAGCACCTCAAAATCCTAGTCCCATAGCACAGCCAAAGCCGGAAATTAGATATCTCGGCCTGGTAAAAAGCAACTCCAGCGGCAGCGCCACGGCCATTGTATTTTTAAATGGCCAGTCCAAAATAATAAGGGCCAATGAGACAATTGGTGGTATTGTTTTTAAGAGCTTTAATAAGGATAGTTTGGTAGCAAGAATAGGGAAGGAGCAGATAGTGGTTAAGAGGTGATAATACCGGTCTTAATCCAAACTTCTGTGCGCTAAATAATATTTGATTCGAGGATAATTAATTTCTCTTAATCTTTAGCGTAATTAATACGATAGAGCCTAAGCACCCAACTGTTATTCCACATTAAATTTGTTGAATGTCATTTCTGCTTCAATCTTTCTAGTCGACTAATTTCTGCTTGAGTTGCTTCGATCATTTTTCTTAGATTTTCCTTCAATTGAGTGTCTAAAAGATTTGAATTATTCATTAGCATCATTTGTAGTTTATCAAGCTGCCTGGTGCAATACCAAAGAGATTGTTCAGCCGGAAGCTGACTAATAGTTGACTTATACAAGGGATCGTAATCTTCTAATCTAATCATAGTGCAAATATATTAAAAATGAAGAGTTGAAAGGGGTTAGGGTAGGGAAGCATCCCATCTATAGTACCGTAAGACATTAGCCCTGAATTAAAATTTACTTACATACCCCACAAGTACCACCGTCTTTAGCACAGTACTTACAATATTTACAGTTTTTACATGCATTGCATGATTTTGAACCGGTACATTTTGCAGAAGCTTCAGAATTACCTTCAACAAAAGCATAAGTAGTTATCACCCCAAGGCCTATTCCTAAAGCAAGTACTATAATTCTAATTTTTCTATTCATATTTATCTGTATTAAGTTTTATTTCAACTGGGTCACTAAGGCTTCAATTCAAAGATACTTAAATTTGATAGATCATTTTCATGCCAAGATTAGTAAGATTCGTTATCGTTAATTAGGGTAAACCCTGGAAATTTTAAAGAATTACGTATTTCCATTCGTTGTAAATCGGCAGAACAAACGGAATATCAATTATGTAATACGTATAATTGAAATGAAAATACTACCTAAGTTGTTACTGTAAACATTTTGCATAAAACACGTATTTATCTATGTAAATAATGCAAAATGACGTTTATAAATTATTGTAGCGTAATTAATTGCCGGATATCAACTTTATATGAACTAAAATGCATCATATTGTAGATGTACATTCGGCGAATACTAATCAATAAAAAAAATAAACTATGAGTTTCACAGGAAGTGAAGGCGGATTTATTTCGCTAAACGATGGGGCAGATTTGACCGCCACGTACAGAACAGAATTCCCAAATGGAGTAAAAGGACACTTTTTTGGGAAAGACAAATTGCAAGATCTACTGGATCAGACCGGTGCTATGGGCATTCGCTTTTATCAAGGAATGGACACAACCGGAGCATTTAAACTAGTGGCTGTGGCTGCCGATTCGTCGACAGATGACATCCTGGACGCTATGAATCCACTTATCCTTGACCAGGCTGTAGAATGCCCTAGCACTTGTGGAGCAAACAATGACTTAAATAGTTAAATTTATGTTCTCTTGGTGTATGTAGTTCTATATTTATACTTTGCTTTTCTTTGTATTTTAAATGTACGGAGCTATGTCATACGTAAGAAACTACATACATCCGAGAGAATAATTCAACTGTTACTTTTATCAGGATTCATAAATGAGGTCACGCTTTATATAATCGGCAAAATTTATAAAAATAATATTCCGTACTATAATTTCGTGACTATAATTGAGTTCTCTATCTTCAGTTATTACTTTGCAACTATATTTAAGGAATTTCATAAGGTAAAGTATATATTGTTGGCTGTTTTTGTAGTTTTTATTGCGGTCTATCTTTTTGAAGTTTATTCAAAGGGAGTTTTCAACCGGTACGTGTATTCCTACCTTTTCAGAAATATATTCATTCTTTTGTATGCCATTATTGCATTATTTCTTCTATTAAAGAACAAAGACAATTTACTTTTGTTTACCCAATCCGCAATTTGGATATTACTGGCTATGATCGTTTATTACTCAAGTAGTTTGATCATTTTCGGGCTTAAGAACTATATGAGTAAACAATCGCAGCATAAATTCACCCTTCTTTACATTCATTTATTTTTAAATTTCATTTTTTATTCGTTATTTGCAATAGGGCTTGAGAAATCATCGAAGCAAATGAAGTAATAATCACAGCCATCGCGGCGATTGCTGTAATGCTGGTTCTGGTCGGACTTGTAGTAGTTTTAATTCTGATGAATCAACGCCGACTTCTTAAAAAACAAGAGGAACTTAAGAATATAGAGATTCAATTTCAAAAGCAAATTACCGAGGCGGCCGTTATTTCAGCTGAACAGGAACGAACAAAAGTAGCTGAGAATCTTCATGACGATATAGGCGCATTGCTTAGCGTAATCCGTTTAAATCAAAAGGAAATTATAAATCTCGGATCCGACAGAAAAAATATAGAGAATGCGGTCCTCAGAAACGATAAACTTCTGGAGTCTGTAATTGATAATGTTAGAGCAATATCGGATGACCTGCATAATCCTTCCTTAAAATACCTTGGGTTTAAAGCAGCTTTAAGGGGGGCATGCGACCAGATCCGCGATTCCAACCAGGTCACCGTTTCCTATTATCAGACTAATAACGATATTGAATTAGATTCCGATTCTCAAATTCAACTATTCCGAATTTGCAAAGAAATACTAAACAACACACTAAAGCACTCAAAACCAAAAAACATCGAGGTGCGCGTTGATTCTTTAAGTAATTTTATTATAGTTACTTTCTTTCATGATGGATCAGGAATGACACAAATTGACTTTGATCAAAGAATAAAAGATTCCAAAGGTTTAGGATTGAGGAACCTTTTAAGTCGATCAAATGTAATAAATGCAAGTTTAGAATTCGGAAAAGAACCTGATGATAAATTTTATGTTCAAATTCATGTACCTAATAGTATAAAAGGGTGAAAATCAAGATTGCAATAGCGGATGATCATAAACTATTTAGAGAAGGGATAGTGGCTCTGTTAAAAGATAATCACGAAATGGTGGTCAAGTATCAGGCATCCGATGGCATGGAGTTGTTCGAGAAGTTCGGGTTAAAAAAGACACCGGTTGATGTACTACTCCTTGATTTAGGAATGCAGAATATGGATGGAATTGAGGTTCTAAGACGTTTAAAAGCCACCCGTCCTGATGTAAAAACTCTCGTGTTAAGCATGCATAACGAAGACGCCCTGCTGCAGGAACTGGTAGAACTGGGGGCCAAAGGATTCATTCATAAGAACTCAGATTTCGAGAAAATGCAGGATGCTATTTATAAAATTTACAATGGTGACTTGTATTTTAGTGAGGATGTCTATAAGCGCTTGATAAAAAGAATGGCTAAGAGAGAAACCTATCTTACAATTAAAAATGATACCAATCTTACTGAAAAAGAGCTAATGATTGTGCGTTTATTGGGAAAAGAGTACTCTACAAAAGAAATTGCCAAACAATTATTTATTAGCGAAAGAACTGTGGAAACTCACAAGCGGAATATTTATTTGAAAACAGGAACTAAAAATATAGCCGGTATTCTTGTTCATGCAATGAGGAAGGGAATTATTGAATAGTGTGCCCTATCGCAGATAGTTTAGTCCACGCTGAATTGCGAATCTGACAAAATTCACAACACCTTTGCTGTTAGTCTTTAAGAACATCTTCTTTTTGTGTGCTTCAACCGTTTTAATATCAACATGTAGCTCTTCAGCGATTTCTTTATTTGATTTACCTTCACAAATCAAAGGAACAAGCTCCAGCTCCCTTTTGCTAAAAATCGTATTCGCGTCTGTTGAATTTTCTTTTGAGCCGTTGACTGAACTCTTAGCACTTTTAGTAAAGACATCGTTAATTGTCTGTATAAGAATCATTGAATCCGAATCTTTCGAGACAAATGCCTTTGCTCCAATCTTTAGAAAATGATTAATTAAGGTTTTATCGTTGTGCCTTGTAAGTATGATAACCGATATGTTCGGATAAAGTTTGATAATTTCCACAAGTGCATCACTTCCATTCATTTTAGGCATGGAAATATCAAGCAAAATTATGTCCGGAAATACAGATTTAAGTAGTTCTAAAAGTTCAATGCCATTTTCTGCCTCACCAATGGTTTCAATCCCATGTTTACCCAGTACTGGATTTAAAAGATCCCTAAACAAATGGTGATTTTCAGCAAGTACGATTTTGATTTTTTTTGACATAAGTAACCTATAAGCAAAAGTAGGGAAACTTCTTCATAAAAGACTAAGGTTCAGTTCAATTTCATCGATATTCCGAATTGATTCAACGAAAAATCAGAGTCAATTCAAGTAGAATGAGTTTTAGGGTTTACCCTAATTGACTTAAAGGCACAAATACCCTTATTTTACAATTAAAGAATGTTGAGATTATCATCCATTAGCGCCTATGCTCCCGTTTTGGGTGTGTACCCATAAAGTAGCGTTAATATGGTAGTTATAAGCCATTTTAAAACGACACCAATATGCTAACAAGACAATTAGAATTGACAAACGAACAGACTTCACCCTTGTTCAGACTTATGTGGATACATAACATAACAGAACCAACCAGACGGCATTATGACAATAACATTTGTGCCTTTCATATAGGCAATGGATTTATTCTCTCGGTTGCTCATAACATCAAGACAGAAGCATTAATTTTTAAATCAATTGACAACGCAATATTTACGGCAGACATTCTACCTCATTTAAATCCTGCACAGACGCAATTATTTAATCAATGTTATCCATTAGACCCGCAGACAAATAAACGATACATAAATATCATTAACCAAGCAGACGTTCAAACAGTGGTTGACACTTTGAAACAAATAAATTTCGACACAAGGTGGCTGACCTTGACGCAAAGAAATATTTGTAAACCATTTTTAATTATACAGTTTAAGAATAATCAGTTTTACAATGACGCCACATTAACGGGACATTTCAACGGAAATACTTATTTCCACGAGCCGGCACTTAATAGACATACATTTTTGGTTGAAGTTGAGCTTGTAGAAGCTTTTTACAATGAAGACATCGCACTTTATAGAATAACAAATACTCATCAAGACATAATTAATAGGCTACCAAGTATAACTCCCAACTTTTCAATTTTACCTGACAACCAATCTAATTATTATTGTTTGCAAAGTTCACCAGGCGGGTTTTTAGGTAAACTTTTAAATAAGGCGCAAATAGAAGGATATTTAGATCACCACGGAACTTTTGGTGACCGATTTGGAGGTAATTATACTTTTGAAGGTTTAAGATATTTAATCAAAGGTTATTTCCGATTCGGCTCATCAGGTGCACCGTATGTTTATTTCGACACTGATACGGACCAATTTAAAGTAAATGCAGTTCAAAGCGAAGCTTGTCCCATTCAACTTTCAATTAATAACAACAGAGAAGGAAATTTTCAATATGTGAATGCAATTGCATCCCCTCTAAATATTATTGAAGCGAGACTTCAGGCACACTTGACACCTGCGACAGTTTAAGATGAAAACTAAAAACGGCTTATAACACAGGTCTTGCTCCATTTTTTGCGGGTTAACGCTCAAATGCATAAATTGGACAAGCAAAAAACGGCGCAAGGCCTGAAAACGTTAGCAGCACGTTTAAGACGACTAAACATGAGTATAATTCATATAAACCAAATCGCACAGAAAGTTAGAGATCTTTTTGAGGCTCACATTGACAAAAGCGACCTAAATACGGCTGACCAGCAGTATAGTGAAAAAATTCATACACGATGCTTAGCCGCATATGCAGTTTATACCAGTATGGAGTGTAGTCCCGAGGAAGCTGGCCAAGCTGTTGTTGACGGCGGTGATGACAATGGCATAGACGCAATATACTTTTCCCCTGTTAATAAACGAATGTTGATCGTTCAATCAAAATTCAGCAAAGACGGATCAGGCGAACCAAGTAGCGAAGCAGTAATTAAATTTTGTAAGGGCGTAAAGGACCTATTCAATTTATCTTTAGAAAGGTTCAATTCTAAAATAAAAAACAAGCGTGCTCTAATAGAATCTGCAGTTAATGGATACGAAATAAAATATGACATGATTTTAATTGATACATGCACCGCGAAAGAACTTGCAGAACATGCATCGAGAAACATTAAAGATTTACTGGAGGAAATGAACAATACTGGGGACACAAATTCCGAACAGTTACTGACTTTTACTCGACTTAACCAGTCGAAAATATTTTCATCATTAGCACTAAGCGCCGGTAATGACCCAATAAATTTGGAAATTGGCTTATCGCAATGGGGACTTGTTTCTGAACCTTATAAAGCCTACTACGGAATGGTTTCTGGAAAAGAGATCGCTGATTGGTGGAAAAGTTATGGCACAAGACTTTTCGAAAAAAACATTCGACAAGTTCTCGGACCTACGGATGTAAACGACGAAATAGAAATAACACTTAAACAAACTCCTGACTTATTCTGGTATTACAACAATGGGATTACTGTGATCGCCGATAGAATTGATAAATCTGCTGTAGGCGGTGGCAGCCATGACATTGGATCTTTTAAACTAACGAATATTGCTATAGTTAATGGTGCTCAAACAGTAAGCTCAATTGGAAAATATTATGCATCATTAGAAGAGTTACCAAAAGAAGAAGTAAGGGTAGCAATAAGAATGCTTCAATTATCTGGCGCACCTGAAAACTTTGACAAAGCAGTAACCAAGACCAACAATAGACAAAATCGCATCGAAAACAGGGACTTCGTCTCTCAGGATCCAGAACAAATTAGAATTAAAAGTGAACTCTCCATTGACGGAATTGAATATCACATCATGAGATCTGAAACTTTTAAATTATCCGAAAAATCCTTCGATCTTATTGAAGCGACAGCTGCATTGGCTTGTGCTAGCGGCAAAAGTAATTTAACAGTCACCGCAAAAGCAGCAATAGGTAAATACTTCGAGAATTTAGAGAAAGGAATATATAAGGAAATATTTAACCCAAGCGTCTCAGGATACTACGTGTATAACAGCGTAAAGGCTGTGAGAAAGATCGAAAATATTTTATCCGAAGAAATCGACAAATTAGAAAAATACAGCGGTAGAAACTATGGCGTTCTTGTTCATGGTAATAGAATAATTTCTTTATTGTCGATTCTTCAAATGGACATGAAGAGTAAGCTTAACGCACTCGAACATGAAATAAATGACGAACTTCTAAGAAAAAAAGTACTTAACATTACAAAAGCTGTAATAAACTATTTAGAAAAGGAATATCCAGACTGTATCATTGGTACATTCTTTAAGAACACTACAAAATGCACTAAGTTAACCGAAGACTTAATGAAAACCAGCTGGTAACAGAGGTCGCGCCATTTTTTTGCGTCCGCCGCGCGAATAACGCTCAAATACTATATTCGGACTTAGCAAAAAAACCCCGCAAGGCAAATCTGCAAACCCATACAGATGTAACTGAAGATCGCTCAAGAATTAGGGTAAACCCTAATTGATTTAAAGGCGCAAATACCCTTATTTTACAAATAATGAATGTTGGGATTATCATCCATTAGGGCCTATGCATCCGTTTTGGGTGTGTACCCGATATAAAGTAGTGCTAATGTGGTAGTTAGCTGTAACCGTAAAAGACCGACAACGTTAAAATAACAGACATATGTTTATAAAAGAACTAACAGTAAAAAACTACAGGACATTAGAAGATGTATCCTTGAAATTTTGCCATTACTATACAGCAATTTGCGGAAAAAACAACGCAGGTAAATCTAATATACTAAAGACCATTAGAAATCTTCTGAGTAGTGGCTATTTCATAAGAATGTTATCAGACGAGTTTATCGGACACGGAGACATTAGTTACAAAAATGATTTTACCAAATGGAAAAAAGGTACAAATGAAGACATTCATATCAAAATATCTATTGAGTTAGATAAAGACGAAGATTCATCACTATATAAATTCATTCGTGACTTGATTCTTAAAGATGAAACTGAAAACCAAGGAAATCAAAAGGAAATTTTATGCATTGACTATTATAAAAAACCTGATAATTCTAGTGATTACAAAATAAATTTCGGTGAAATTGAAATAGAAAAAGATTTTCCAAAACGTGAGGTTTTAAGAAGGATAAAAACTTCCGAGACTGTTGTGTTTCATAATTCGACCGAAAATGATTCTTTCTCTCCATTTAGTGCAAAGAAAAATTCAATCAATAATTTCATAACAGAAAAAGACAAGAAAGAGATATCCGATAAAATTGAAACAGTATTAAAATCTGTTCAAAAGTCTTTAAAGAAGCAACAAGACGAACTTTCGAATTTGCTTGGCAGACTTGAAGACAAGTATGAGGTTAGTTTTTCTATGCAAGGACTAAAACTTGAAAGAGAATCAATAGAGATATCACTTAAAGAAAAAGGTGTAGATGTTTCATTAGATGAATGGGGAAGCGGAACGAAAAACAGAACATTAATTTTTATGAGCTTACTCAATGCTCGAAAATTTCAAGAAAGCTCAAATCAAACTGAAAAAATATATCCTATAGTTTTAATTGAAGAACCAGAAAGTTTTTTACATCCTTCTGCACAAGCCGAATTTGGGAGAATATTGCAAGACCTTGCAAATGAATTCAAAATACAAGTTATTGTAACAACTCACAGCCCTTATCTTCTTAGCCATAAAACTCAGTTAGCGAATATTTTAGTAGACAGAGACTTGAAAAGTAAAGCAAAAGACAAAGGTTCTTTAATCACAAACACAGAAGACGATAATTGGTATGAACCATTTGCTTTAGCTTTAGGTATTAACGGTGAAGATTTTGGCCCGTTGAAATCAACAATATTTAATGATTCAAATAATGTAATTTTAGTTGAAGGTCCAATAGACAAAGAATATTTGGAGTTACTTAAAGACCCTGCTCACGGTGCTAATGCATTAAAGAAAAACATTGAAATTTATCCGTACGGAGGGGCTGATGTCATTAAAAACACTGCTATAACAAGTTTTATTAAAAATAGATTTACTAATGTAGTTGTGACTGTTGATTATGATAAATATGATTCAGTAAAAAAATCATTGACTTCAATTGGTTTTATTGAAAATAAAAATTTATTGCCGGTTGGTAAAAATGAAACTGGTAAAAAATTAATGGAGGGACTATTACCAAGTGATATAAAAAGTTCAGTTAGAGCTAAATATCCTGACATGGTAGACGCAGCTATGGAAAACTCATCAGACAAAAAAGATGCACAAAATAGCTTAAAGAAAAAGTACCTTGAAGAGTTTAAAGCATCTGCGAAGCCAGGAGACGAACATTACGGAGAGTTTTATAAACTTGTGAAGAAAATGAATGCAAACTTCAAATAGACCTAAAACGGCAGCAGCAAACAGGCGTTTGGAAAAAGAGCAGGTTCAGTGGTTAAATGATCCCGATGGCTATCGGGATTGTGCTTCGTATGAAGTTCCGTTGAGACAGACGGTTTTCGTATCCGAAATCGCCAGCTTCTTGTAGCTGCAACACGTTATGTGCAACCTTTAATAAACGACAATGGAAATATATAAAATATATAAAGACAACGAATTAGGCGGACTCAATAATGGGACTCCTGAGCTACAACAAAAGTCTCAAGCCATAAAATCGCGTTTTGACCAAAGGCGAGCATTTTATCATACGGGAAGAAATACTATTTCTGATTTTGAGATTTGGTCGGAGGTTAGCGATAAAATAACAAAGTTTGACCAAACTCAATTTAATGTGTGGAATGCCAAATGGGCAAACATTTTACGGAATAACAATGTCGCAGAATATAACACCTTTTTCACTGAAGGCAATACAATTTTTTCTCCGCTTGAAGGACTTTATTCTAAAGCACAGCCCCAATTCATAAGCACAGATGAAGCAGAAAAAATAAGAGTGGACACCTTGACGAAAGTGGAACAAGACATTTTACAACTTAAGACCGATGTTCTTTCTCAGGTAACAAAAGGAATAAACAATTTGTTAGAATTAAAAGCAGAACTTGGGCTATACCAGAATTTCTCCGAGAATATTAAAAAAGAACTTGGGGCGAATAATAGTAAACGAAAATGGTTCTTATCAGGATTTATTGGTTCGTTATGCTTGATTTCTGCTCTTTTAATCACTTCCTTTTTCGTAGAGTATATTAAAAGTTGGGACTTAGCAACAAAAATTTCCGTGAAACTGGCGATTACTATCCCTTTAGGTTTTCTTTCATATTTTCTTTTTTCACAGTACAAATTATACCAAATAATGTCCTTAAAACTATCACACTTAAATGGATTCCTAGGCGGTGGGGCGACATACCTTGGACAGTTAACGGACCAAGACCCAGATGCAAAAAGGGACACAAATAAACGGTTGGCACAAATGTTCATTGAGCTTGACGACATTATGGCTACTGTAAAGCAAGTTAAACACCCGACACAAGAAACAATGGAAGGAATTACAAAAAAAATAGAGTCATTATCAAGTTCATTTACCGAAGTTCTAAAGACGGTAAAAGAATTTAAAGGTGATAAATAAGGCTGCACATAACCCGGGTCTTACGTCAGCGGGCTGATGTACATGTAAAAACTTTAGCATCTTTATATACACATTTGTACTTGTATACGCTTTTGAGTTTCAAAACCCCGCAAGGCCAATCTGCAAACCCTTACAGATCTAACTGAAGATGGCTCAAGAATTAGGGTAAACCCTAATTGATTTAAAGGCGCAAATACCCTTATTTTACAAATAAAGAATGTTGGGATTATCATCCATTAGGGCCTAAGAATAATTGAAAATATTTACTCTAGCGACATTGTAATCTGCGATGTGAGTTGTAAAAATGCAAATGTTATGTTTGAACTTGGAATGAGACTAGCTTTTGATAAACCGACTATAATAATTAAAGATGATATTACGGGCTACTCCTTTGACACATCGCTAATTGAACATTTAGAATACCCTAGAGATTTAAGATTTACATCTATTATTAAGTTCAAAGACAACCTTGGAAAAAAACTAAAAGCAACGCACGAGAAAGCAATATCAGACCCTAAGTACTCAACATTTTTGAAGAATTTTGGCAAATATAAGATAGCACATTTAGAGGACAGAGAAATTACATCAGACACATATATTCTTAATGCAATTGAAGAGCTAAGACGAGACGTAAGAGTCATAAAGAATATTTCAGTTCACGACAAAGATGACGACATGAATAGAATCCTTAAAAACAGGCCGAGAAAGAGAAGTATCTGAAGAAGGTCGATTAGTTTTTAGAAAAATTGTTCAAGAGTACTTAAAAACAAAAAGCATAACTGCAAGACCTAAGGAGATGGATATTATGTTGCCCGAAATAATTGAAGAGTTAGAAAAAAATGATGAATTAAAACTGATAGCAGGAATAGCAGGACATTCAGAAGACTTGTACGAGATAGTATTTATTAATAGAATACTATGCTGCTAACAGCACCCTTGCAATATGTTGGGGTTCGTACAAGTTGCAAGCGTATTTTTTCAGCGGTGTAAACTTTTTGCTGGCGCTTGCCATAACCTGTGGTGCTTTTAATTTATATTTGTGGTAGAAGACAGTGAATTGCTTTCTAAACCAGCAAATCACAAGGTTGCCAACCGTTAACACTAATTACTGAACCGACATCAGGGAAGAAAACTTAATATGTTGTAAAATTTAACACCGCATTATGAAAGACTCTGCAATCGAATTAGAGCCAAATCCTATTGAGAAAGACTATGAGGACTACATTTGTGCTTTTTTTCAAAGTGGTGGTTTATATGTTGAACGCTCAATTATACATCGAGAAACCGAAGAGATTCTTGAACTTGACATTATTACAACAGATTTTGAATCGCTTGGAGTTGAGCGAAATTTAATAGAAATCAAATCAAGTAGTTGGGGATTTAGTGAAATTTTCAAAGTTAAAGGTTGGTTAGTTTACCTGAAAATGGACACAGGAGTTTTTATTGTGAAAAAATCACGGGACTCTTTTGAATATTTTAAGAACAAATCCGCTGAACTAGGTATCGAACTAATTGAAAACTGTGACTTAAAGAAAACCGAAGATTGTCTTGCGCATCTCTTAAGACAAAAGATTGATGCTCCAGAAATTGAGACACTAAGATACGCATATTTAATAGAAAGAAATCTTCTTAAAAGTATTAAGGATTTAAAAAAGAAGTTTCCAAACAACCAGAGCTATATTAATGCTGACGACTATTTTTTTAAGATTAACAGTGGTTCATTTTTCTCTAACAATCCAGTAAGGCGAATTCGACAAGTTTTCGAGACTTATATAAAATATAAAAACTTGACCGCGAAAATGTGCTACGAATTAGGATCAGGAAAATATAACGATAAAGCCACTTACCTCTCAAATAATTGCTACAAATCGGTGTTTTATAATGCCGAAGATTCGGAACTGCACATTGCTTTGTACATAGAGCATTTAGCAAGACTGACAATTCTAAAAACATGCACAGAACAATTGCTACGGAAGCATTGTGCCGAGTTTAATGACGAAACATTTGAAGAAAGTTTGGAATACCTGAATTTGCCCCAGACCATTCAACGAGGACTAGTTAAATTGGTAAAGGAACCTTACTTTCATCGTTACCCTGTTTTTTGGCAGTTTTTCACCTACGTAATGGGTGGCTTTATCCTTCTTGATCATAAAGAAAAGGAATTTGAATATATATCAAAAAATACGGAGATTCCTGTTGAAGAAATACCTCGCGCATTTGAAAGCTTCAACGTTTTATTCCCAAAACTAGATGGCTGGATGGCTAAAATTCCAAATTCCAATATTGAAATGCATAGATTTTTTCCCTTGCCCTTCTGTGGCTTAGGCGCCAATCATCGGAGATCTCTGCATTTATCACATCTTCCTGAAGACGAACAAACGTACGAAGAGTTGTCAAAAATTTTGACTGGGGATAAAACTTATAACGATTTAATAAAATGGAACAATCTTGGTTACCGAATTCTTAAGTAACTAGTGCTAAGAGCACATTGACAAAATGCCCCCTTTTGACTTATATTTGCCTCCGCTATCGCTTCGGCGAGATGCTAAGACAGGGGGCACTCCACCAATCTGCAAACCCTTACGGATCTAACTGAAGATGGCTCAAGAATTAGGGTAAACCCTAATTGATTTAAAGGCGCAAATACCCTTATTTTACAAATAAAGAATGTTGGGATTATCATCCATTAGGGCCTATGCACCCGTTTTGGGTGGGTACCTGTTGTAGATTAGCGCCAATGTGGTAGTTATAGCCAATAGTAGGACGACCGACACAACAAGAAGAAACATATACATTAACACTTAATAATAAAACGAATATGAATTTCACTAATCAACAATTAACTTTTATAGAGAAAGCGATGACCTCTATTAGCAATGACCCGAAAACAAGACTGAGTCCAATTGTAAAAAACATCATTGCTGAAGATAATTATGTTTTTGATGCACACTGTCATGTATTTGATGGGGACTGTATTAACGTCAAGTATATGGCTGCACGAATGGTTGCTGGAGCAGTTGGAGGCCTTAGAGCATGGATTTGGAAATTAGTAACAGGGAAACAGTATACCGAAGAAAAATCGTTATTGTCAAGTGCGGAAATGATTGAAATGGTTTATGAGAATCCAGAAATAATCACAGACAAGGACTTACCATCTGCTCTTGATCGTATGGAGAAAGAACTTGACCAAATGGAGTTTGAAGCACAATCAACGAAAAGTCTATATGGTTTTAACCCGATTGAATTTATCAAAAGGTACCGAACAATCATACAACTATTAAGAAGTGGGAGTATGGAAAACGTTTATAAGGCATTTGAACAGAACTATGCAATCCACCAAGTGATAAACTACCGTAACGGAGGAAATAAAAAACTCTTGACGATTGCTCTAGGGATGGATTTAAATAGTGGTTGGGAGGATAGTGTTCCAAAAACATGGGAGGAACAAAATGCCGACCTTTCTTTACTTTCAAGAAATCATCCTGTTTTGCCGTACCTTCCAATAGACCCAAGAAGAGAAAATCTTTATGAAGTATTTCTTGACGCATTTGACCAGAGTAATCCACAATTTTTTGGAGTAAAATGCTACCCTGCTCTTGGTTATTTGCCTTCTGACAATCGTTTAATGCCTATATTTAAAATTTGTGCAGAAAAGAACATACCTATCATGACACATTGTGGAGGAGAAATAGTTTCTACCTTTGAAAATCCAATTTATGCTAATCGACTTGGCGAACAAGTTGAAATTAATGATCATAAAAGAAAGCATCGGGCTAGGAGACTAAACGAACCAAAAGAATGGGAATTCGTTTTGAATGAGTATCGAAATTTAAGACTTTGTTTAGGACATTACGGTGGTGGTGCAGCTTGGGAAAACGACCCAGCTACATCACACAGAATACCTGAGATTTTTGAAATGATGACTAAATACGATAATTTATATGCTGATTTTTCTTTTAACCTGGAGTCGCTAACTGCTATAAAGAATTTTAGGAGTAAATTATTTAAAGACGATACGATTGGCAGGCTTATGAAAGAAAGATCATTATTCGGCACAGATTTCTGGGTAATACTTCCTCTTTCTGATTTAATCACCGACCAACATAACTTTGTAGCGGAAACAGAAGGCTTGCTAAACGAACTTTTAAAAACTAACGTTCTAAATTATTTGAAACTTTCGTAAGTAATCTTTCATGATATGAAAAGATGTTGGGCAAGAAACACTGCCCATAACACGGGTTTGGCAAAAAAGCTAGTTCATCGCTTAAGTGATCCCGATAGTTATCTGGATTGTGCATCCTATCAAGTTCAGTGCTGTTTGATAGCTCTGTTCATAGAAGTCAGCCCGAACTCCATGCGCCAAAACCTTAAGGGTAATTCTAGAACAACATCAAATCATTAAACCAGTAAAATATGGCAACGACATATCATAAGAACGGGAAAATAAAATGGAGTGGTGCGGGTACTGCCTATCACGACAACGGTAGGTTAGCTTATTCACCATCAGGAACTGTATACCATACGAATGGAACGATAGCTTATTCGACGTTAGGGATTGCTTATCATGAGAATGGTAGTATTGCGTACTCCGGACCCGGAACTGCATGGCATTCTAATGGTAAAATCGCATTCTCATCACCTTGTACTGCTTTTCACTACAATGGTGAAATTGCTTGCTCAGTACTTGGAACCTTTTACGATGAAAATGGTAAAGTTGTAAAGAAGTATAGTTTCAGTATTAGTTTAGGAAAAGGGATTATACTAAACCTCATTCCTAATATAAAAATCACAGTTTATGGCCGGGTAATGAGGATGGACAAATCAAAGGGCAAGGACAATACACGGTTTTTGTAATATTTAGGGTAAACCCTAGTTGACTTTTGATCATAAATACCCTTATTTTACAATAAAAGAATGTGGGGTTCAACTCTAATGGTTGTTGTTTGTTAGCTGTTTCAATCCCGGTGAGTTGGACCCATTTCTTTATTTTTTGTAACAGAGAGTATGAATACTTTGTCAGATGAAATAAAAACAAGACAATCTCAACAAAAAAAGGAACATGGTCCGTCTTCAATACATGACCTTATTATCACTATCTTTATTAAATAAATTTCATCATGAAAAAAATTTTAATGCTTTTTTATATTGCCGGACATTTAATACTGAAATCACAACCTTGTTCTTTTTCTGTAAATGCATTAGCTAATAACTTTACAATAACCTGTAAAAACCCGACTGTGTATCTTAACGCCGAACCTGCATACTTAAGTTATACCTGGGCTAGTTTAGCCGGCACTGTGTTCAGTTCCAATCAAAATTGCCAAACACCAGATACATATACTGTGTTTGCTTCCGGTATTGGTTGTACTACATCCAGTCAAACCATTTCAGTTGACATTTTCACGACAACGCCTAGTACGACTGTAAATCCTTTGAGCCAGGTAGTTATTTGTAATAGCGGAGCACCTGCAACTTTTTCCGGTATTGTATCAAATCCATCATTAAATATTGTACAAGAATGGTATAGTCCACTTAATCCTTTGCCGGCAGGCGTACCCATTGCCTCCACTAGCAATACCCTTTGTGTATTGACGGGTGAATTTGCTCCCGGTGTATATACGGTTGTTGCAACTAATAAAACAAACGGCTGTAAAAGCATGAAAACTACAACAATTACTTCACTTGCTTATTGGCCAACTTTTAGTATGGTAGGTAACCCGAACTTTTCCATAGGATGTAGTCCCCAAAATGTTACATTAACAATTTTAAATCCAGTTTCGACTCAAACTCCACCTGCTATGTGCGATTTCTCATTCGTTCCTCCAGGCTTTAGTCTCCCTTCTCCAAGTATTGCACTAAATAATATCACTTCCACTGTTACTGCCATTGCTGGCACTTGGACTGTGATTGTTCGCGATCTATCAAATAACTGCAGAACGATGTTACCACTTCCTATAACCATTAATACTATTGCTCCAACGATAATGGTATTTCCCAATAACGCATCAAGTTGTCCAGGCAGCTCTGTAACATTCAATGCATTTGGTTCAAATAGTTATACCTGGAATCCCGGAGAAATAACCGGACCAATGATTGTTTCTTCTCCAGCTTCAGATATTATTTACACCATTTCGGCCTTAGGTATTAACGGATGTGCCTCGACAATGAATTTTACTCACAGCGTTCTTCCAACACCAAGTATTAATATAGTGTCCAGCACTTCCTCATTATGTGTCGGGTATTCAGCGACATTAACTTCATCTGGGGCAAATACCTATACCTGGGATCCCGGCGGAACCAACGGATCAAGCCTTGTTATAAGTCCTTCAGTTACTACTGTTTATACTGTGACGTGTACGGGCTCTCTGGTTTGTAATGGAATTGCAAATTATCAACAATTAGTTTTGCCTTGCACGAACATAAAAAATAACATTAATGAAATAGACTCCGAAAACCTCGCATTTCCAAATCCGAATGACGGGAATTTTAATTTAAAGATAGGGACAGAATACGCTGATCTATATTTTACTTTAAGTAATTCAATTGGACAAGTTCTGCACGAACAAAAGGTGACATTCGGTATGAATACTATTAATACAAACCAATTAACTAAAGGAATTTACTTTTTTTCACTGACAAGTAAATCACAGATCATTAAAAATGGAAAAATCAGTATTGATTAGTTAGTCCTTAAAATTTGAACGTTTTACATTCAACATTTCAATACTTTGTGTGCTTGTAATAGGCACTAATGGTAACTAATCTCCATTCTTTGTAATATAGAGCATGAATACTTTGTTCATATGAAATAAGAGCGCGGCTGGCTCAACAAAAACAGGATCGCTCAATAATTAGGGTAAACCCTAATTGATATAAAGGCGCAAATACCCTTATTTTACAATAAAAGAATTTTGGGTTCAACTCTAACGGTTGTTGTTTGTTAGCTGTTTCAATCCCTGTGAGTTGGACCCATTTCTTTATTTTTTGTAACAGAGAGTATGAATACTTTGTCAGATGAAATCAAAACAAGACAGTCTCAACAAAAAAAGGATCATGACCAGTTGATGGATAACCCAATGGAGTGAATTGAAGAAAATGAAAGTTTCAGCAACGAATAGCCAGCGATTAGCGCCTATGCACCTGTTTGGGGTGTGTACCCGATATAAAGTAGAGCCAATATGGTAGTTGGCTGTATTGCTTGCAGCACTGCTTCCCAATGGGGGGTACCTTCAAATGAAATTGCAAAAGAAGGCGGTGTATTGAACTGCATATCCTGGAACATAATCAAGCCAGTCACACCATACGATGATCTCGAAAAGGAGATTGATCGTGATATACTCTGTATGGGATTGGAATAGTATACCCGTATACAGTATACTTGTGCTGGTATACGGATTTTGGTACCGTTTCGGTATACCGAATTTCAATTATTGAAGCCAATAATCAAAAATCCGGTATACTTGTCGGTAAACATTTTCGAATCGTGGAAAATGGTGGAAATACGGCTGTATACGGCAAAAATAATAGGTATACAGTATACTTCATTAATTATAATTATTTATTGTCTTTTGGCGTATCTTCACTTTGATCTTCGCTATTTGAAGAATTTTTCTGCTCTTCCTCGTCTTCTTTCGCAATTTTTAATTTTTCATCATCGGATGCAAAGTCATACAAGTAACGCCCCTCGCGCACCAACTGCGCTATTATGTGTCCATACGACCCGTTAGCAGCAACATAATATCGAAGCACGTCGGATGCGGAATCAAGCGTGACGTATACACGCTTTCCATCCTTGTTGAGGAAAGTAGCGGTCCGAGATCTTCGTGCGTCTAACAATGCCTTTACCTCGGGACCTTCCAATAGCTCAAACAATAGTTCCAGTTGCTGTTCAATATACGGGCTTAGGTCCATTCTGGCAGCTTTAGCCGCTGATACCAATGCTTCTTTTTTTTCCGGTGTTGTCTTGAACGTCACCGCTGCGGTTTTTTGGTTTTTTGCTTTCATGTTGTTTTAGTTTTTATTTATAATTAAAATTGTTTGATTGAAAATGAGGGGGCTTCACCACCCCCTCATTATTTATTTTGGTTGATTTGGAGGATCGGTCTTCTTTATAGGCGTCTCAACCTTCGAAAGGCGCTCAACAACTTTTTCTAATGTTGCCTTCCGTTCCAAATCTTTGTAAAAACTTTCCAGAGGAGTTTGTCGTTGTAATTCCACAACAGGACCAGAAGCTTCACTTGGCTTGGGATAGTTAATCTCAGGTAAGCGCTCTCCTTCTTGCCGACGAAACTCTTCTTCTTCCTTCTTCTTTTTTTTTCGTCTTTTCAAATACAAATAGATAAGTGCCCCTACTATAACTCCACCCAGTAAAATCCAAGGCCAGTTGCGACGTAGCCAACTTACAGCCTTTGGCGGAGGGTTAGGAATTTGAATTGGCGATGAAGATTGCGACGGTGGCGGAGTTGCCGCCTCTCCAAAGAGAGGAGGAACATATGCGTCATCTGGAGGAGGTACATCCTTACGAATGTTCGTTAGAATTTTGATGGTTGCCTTATAGGTTTTCGAATTCTCATCTGCGAATCCACGCAGAACATCGAATATATTTAGTTGAGTTGCTGCCATTGTGAAATTTTTATTATTTGAAACAATTTGTTTTCTGTTGCATAGAGACCGTAGTTATTGAAAACCGCCGTCATCTTACCATCAACTAAAATGTAAAACGGAGTAATGTTTGAAATGAATTTTTTTATCATAAGATCTCTTTCACTAACTACATTAACTCCTAGTTCATCGAAAGATTTCAAAACTTTATAGTTATTATAGTTAGCATCAAGAAATAATTTATCGTTCTTATGCTCCTCCTTGAATTTCTCGTAATGATAGCAATGTTTGCAATAATCACAGCAGTATTTTCTCTTTCTATTAAGGGGATAAAACTTCATCTTACACCACAAACAAATCTTCGCGAAAGTGTCTAAGCCTTTCGGTCTGCGTTTGGGATTACCCGGGTACTCATTAAAATTTTCTAATGTCATTTTTCTTGTTTTTTAGTTGGTTAATAATTGATTTGATTTTGCATTCAAGAGAGTGATGTTTAACATGCGGATTCATCACCGCATAAACTTGCCCGCATTCGGGACATTTTTTTGTTTCGTTTTTCATTGGTTTTGTTTTTTGGTTAATAAATATTAAATTAGACTTATGGTATTGAACAATTCGCAAATCTACTCCCTCGTGCAGTTCTTACCAAAGAAAAGGTGATCAAAGTATAGAACGACCACCGTTCACTCGTTATAAACATTTGTTGAAAACCAAAAAAAAGCCTCTTAAACACTGAGTTTTTAAAATCGTGTGCTTAATCGACACAAAGATTTGTCACGTCTTACCTGATACAAAATGACCTTTAATAAATTTGATTTCGAGCAACTGAAAGAATTCAGTATCAAAGGGGGATAAATTATTATAATATAAATTTTAATTGAAATTAGAGCCAATCAATTATAAATTTTCTTTGCTCTTGAGTTTGTGGTGAATCTTTTTCGGATAATGCTGAATCCTTCTTCAGTTCTTTGATAAGTGCTAACACATTGCTTTTGTCAGCCAATTTATTCTTTTGCAAATAACAACCTATCACAGTCCCGGTTCTACCCAATCCGCCCCAACAATGTATGTATACTATTCTTCCTTGCTTATTGTAAAATTCAATTTGTTTTAAGATTCGCATCATTTGTATTGGTGAAGGAACATCCATATCCCTGATTGGATACCTGTGCGTATGGATGTTATTTTGCTTCAGAAAATCAGAATAATCGTAGAAGTTGTCGCCCATATGATCTTTCTCGTTAAGGGTAAAGTAATTGGCGGACCTTATATGGGATTCGAGATCTTTACAGATGCAAGTCTGGTTGAAAAAGTTTGTAAGATGGATGAAGCGGATCTTAAAGAGAAGTTATATGGTATGTTGTGGCCATAGAATTTGTAATATCAGTTTTCAATCCTTACATTTAATAGTTGACGTTAACAATTAAAATATGGAATACGAATACTATTTCCCAGTCTTTAATTTACACATAACTCAGCCTTTCCAAATTGGGAACACGCATTTTCAGATGTTCACCAAACCCTTTTTTGATGATTTATTTCAAAAATATAATTCAGGCGAGAAAGTAATTACTGTTGAAATATTTGATGGCCTTTATCGCAAGGAATACGAAAACTCAGTTATTGCAACTGTTAAGAGCTCCTTGGAAAGAAGCGCGGCTGAACCAATTGTAAAACGAGAAGCGGAGAAATCGATAGACATTCTTAAAATCATTACTCTAGCTCCTTTCCCAAATGATACTTCTACGGTTTTTGATTTGAACTACAGATTGAATTATCAAATGCAAAGTGGGTTTCTCGCAAAAAAACAAGATGATATTTCTCTATTAATTAATAAAAACTTTGAAAATCATCGACCTATTTCATTGAATACCCAAAGTATGTTTCAAAATCAAGGCAATTCAATAGCAAGGTTTTCAGATTTTATAAAACTTAACAAGGACAATGAATTATATAATTTAATTATAAACGCTATTGCAATGTTTTCTTTTGCGCTCTCAACAAAAGATTTACACATGAGAGTGGTTTCAATAATGACAATTCTGGAAAGTTTGTTTTTAAATGATGATGAAGAACATAAAATGACCAAAAAAACAAAAGATCGCCTATCCAAAATACTACCAGGAACTTCAGAAGAAAAGCAAAAATTAAAAGATCTCTTTGAAAGGATATATCAAATTCGACATAAAATGGTTCATAAGGCAATTAAATTACCAATTGACATGAATGATTTAACAGAAGCACAAAGACGAATTATTGAAACACTATTTTATATTATGAAAATAAATATAGACGGCATTACCGACAAGACACAATTAATTTCTCATGTAGAAAGCATCCAGTAGGACTTATTTGCGGATAAGAATTAAACACCCATCAATTCCCCAACCTCCACTTTCATTACCCTTGCCAATTCATAAATAGTAAAGGCCTTAGGATTGACAGTGCCGGTTTCCAAGCGATTGATGTTCTGCCTGGGCAATTTCATTAAACGAGCTAGCTCAGACTGGCTTAGCTCCTTTTCTTCCCTGATCTTGGTTATACGTTTGCCAAGCTTCTTAATAAACACTTCCTGTTCCATAAGTCAAATGTAACCGTTAGGTATTACACTAACAAATTTGTTATACATATAAGGGATGGTTATATCAAATTGTTAAATTTTAAAAAACAATGTAACCACTGACGGTTACATTGACATAAAATTTCTACCTTTGTCTTAACCGGAAAAACCTCGGCACCTTTTTGCGAGATATACCGCCTCTGTAGCCCAGTGTTTACGGGGGGTTCACGGAGGATCTTTAAAAGGGGGTTGGTTCGACCAAAATGTGAGGTTTCCCGGGACATGAATTAAAAACCTAAAAAATGGAAACAATTCCCGAATGTTTTAAGCAAGTGACAATAGTTTTTATGTTGCTAATGCTTTTTTACCCGCAAAAAACCGGTATTGAAATAATAACTGAAGAACCCCCTCCGGATTATGAACCCGATTGGGATGAGTTTGGTTTATGCCCACGATTAACTCTAAGCGAATTCAGAAAATTTCCGGGCTGCGAACACTATAGTGATGAAGAAGCCCTGGAAATAATTGAAGGCTTATATAAGTTAAGCCTCATTGGTTACAACGCTTACCTCAGTCAAAAGAACATTGGAATTTTTATTTCAGATAAATAATAAAATTAAAAAAAAGAAATCATGAGTCTAGATCATTTTAAGTCATTTGCAAAAGCGCACATCAAAAAAGTAATCCTCAGTTTTGAGGTTTGGTTGTACACCCGCGTTTCCAGTCGCGATCAAGAATCCAACAGAAGTTTAGAAAGTCAGCGTGACGAAGGATACAAATATGCGCAAGCACACAATTATAATGTTACGATGCAGTTCGGCGCCACTTACGAAAGTGCCAGTGGTGATTTTACCAGAAAGGAATTTATGAAGCTGATTGAAACAGTTCGTAAAGCAAAGAAAAAACCTTTCGCAATTTTAATTTACACTATGTCACGTTTTTCCAGAAGCGGAGGAGGAGGAATTTCATTGGCACATGAACTTGTAGAGAATCTAGGTGTCCATTTAATTGAAGTGGCAACAGGTAAAAATACATTAACCGAAGAAGGAAAATTAGAAATCTACAACGGGCTTATTCGCGCAAGCCAGGATAACATTGACAGATTAAAGGTTACAATACCCGGAATGATAAAGATGTTGGAGAATGGTCATTGGTTGGGCAATCCTCCTCCGGGATATATTCACTTTGGTCCAAAAGTAAAAGATCCCTCACGTTATGCACCAACTCAACGTATCGAGAAAGGTCCAGACGCAGTATTTATTCGCAGAGGATGGGATATGAAATTAACCGGAATGGGTGATCACCTTATTGTTGCTAGACTTTCTCAAATGGGTTATGTAATTACAAAACAAAAGCTCAGCGAAATCTGGCGCAATCCGTTCTATTGCGGCGTTAGCGCAAACAAATTACTTAACGGAAGAGTAGTGAAAGGTAACTGGGAGCGGATGGTTACTGATTGTGAATTTTTCAAAGTGCAGGAAATACTAAAAGGTAATCCCGGCAAGAGGCCGCATGAATTATCTAATCCGCGCATACCCTTGAGCAGTTTTACTTATTGCACTTGCGGAACAAAGCTTACAGGCTATTATACCAGTACTCGCGGAATGTATTACTACAAGTGCCGAATATGCAAAGGCGTTTCAATTAATGCAGATACAACC
>Ga0154020_10001036_pt1 | contig 34417 bp, 30 predicted proteins | sample Klosneuvirus_201_FD_109709 | JGI IMG/M metagenome (GOLD analysis project Ga0154020, IMG submission 109709) | Active sludge microbial communities from wastewater, Klosterneuburg, Austria - Klosneuvirus_20160825_MG | ecosystem: Engineered > WWTP > Aerobic digester > Activated sludge | place...
CCGTCCGCGCCCACCGTGCCCAGGACAAACGTGTCATCCGTGTGGAGGCGCGCTTCTGGCGCAGTGGACAGGTTGATGGCTTCCACCGTGGAGCCCGCCGCTCCGGTGCCGGCCACCACGCCGCCAGCCTGGTTGCCCAGGACGTGGAGCTTCCCGTCACTGGGGGCCACCGGCACGCGGCCCACCACCTGCTCCAGGAAACGCTTCACCTCATCTGACAGCGGAATGGACCCGCCATCCAGGATGTTGATGAGGTCCTGTTTTTCCGTCCCGTCCATGCCGTTTTTGACCAGGTCCACCTGCTTCTGGCGCGTGATGCCCGGCGCGTTGAGCTCCTGGAGCTTCTTGCCCTCACCGGTCCAGAACGTATCCGCCACCGCCGCCAGCAGCTTCCCCATGTTCTCCGGGGTGACCTTCAGGTTGGGGTCCAGGCGGCGCTGGGATTCCATGGACTCGTAGTTGGAGCGCAGTTGCTTGTCCCGGATGGTCACCATGGCTTTGCAATCCTTTTGGCGCGTCCATCACCTGGGCGGGGGATCCATTGGGAACCCGTTTGGGGGACACGCTTGACGTCGCCAGCCCTAGCGTAGCGGTGCTGGAAACGCGAGTGGAAGGGCCGGGGATCCGGCCATCCGGCGGGAGGGTGCGTCAAACCGCGTTGGAACGCGGCGCGGCGTCACATGCTGGAGGCGTTTCCGCTGCTGGTTCGGGAGCCGCTGGTGCTGTCTGAAGGCATGCCCCCGGACCCGCTGGTGGAGCTGGAGCGGGGCTGGGTGAAGGGGGTGGGAGTCAGCTCGGCCGCGCGCCCGTGACCCAGCTGCCCATGCGCGCCGTTGCCCCAGCACCGCACACCGCCGTCATCCAACAGGCCGCAGGTGAAGTCCTGCCCACACGTCACCTGGTTCCAACCGCCGCTGGGCCCACCGGCTGGCCCACCGCCCACCACTTGAGGCGTAAAGACCTGGCGCTCCCGGGAGCTCAAGCCCAGCTGCCCGGACCCGTTGGCGCCCCAGCACAGCATGGTGCCGCCCATCAAGACGGCGCACGCATGGTACCCGGCCGCGCACACGCTGGTGGCTTCACCCGCAATGGGCTGGGCGACTGCGAGTGTACCGGCGTCAAGCAACGGTCCACCCAACGCACCCGCGCTGTTGTCGCCCCAACAGAACACCTGGCCGTTGAGCAGGCCACACGCATGCTGGTTGGCAATGGACATCCGGGTAAAAGCCGGGAGGGGCAGCACGGTCCAGCCGGCCTCCTCACTGCGTTGCACCACCTGAGCCATGGACGTCACTGCAAACACGCCCATGGCGCCGGCGGCCACCGTGACAAAGGACACCCCCCCGTCTGGTGTGAGGTCCAAAAAACCAGCGTTGACGGCATCACCGGGCAGGGCACCACTGCACAGGACAGACTGGTCCACCAGCACGCACGTCAATCCTGACGCCGCCGCCAGCTGTGAGGTGTTGCCCAGCTGGGTATCCACCTGTGTTTGTGAAACAGCGCCGCCAAGTTCATTGCTGTCATTCCTGCCCCAGCAGCGCACCCCGCCATCACCGTGCAGGGCACAACTGTGGTTGCGTCCAGCAGCCACGCGGGACCAAGTGCCGCCCTGGGCGATCATGGGCATTGTGACCAGGGGTCCACCATCCAGCGCCGCAGCGCCGTCACGGTTGAAGCCCCAACAGTCCACCTCGCCGGTTCCCCGAAGCGCGCAGGCATGGCGGTCCCCGGCGCTCAGGTTGGGCTGGTTGGAGGGGGTGGCGCTGGTGCCCACCAGCGTGGCCCCGGGGACCCATTGCGTGGTGGGCACGCCCGTGATCTGGCCCCAGTCATTGTTGCCCCAGCACATCTGGATGCGATTGACACCGTTGGGGGGGAGGGTGACCCCGCAGGTGGTGCCAGACGGGCCCGCCGCCACTTCTTCCCACGAGCCGGCAATCAAACGTGGCGTGGGCTGGTCTGACAGGTCACCACCGCCCAGCTGGCCAAACGCGTTCTCCCCAAAGCAATACAACGCGTTCTGGCTGGTGAGCGCGCACGTGTGTTCCACGCCGCACGCCACGGCGGTCCAGTTGGTGTTGGTGCCCACCTGCAGCGGCGTGAACTGGTCGGCGGCGCTGGCCTGTCCAATGCGGTTGCCCTGCCCCCAGCAATACAACTGCCCGGTGGCGTTGATGGCACACGTATGGTCCTGCCCGGCGCACACCTTGCGCCAGTTGCTTGCGCCCATGACCTGCGCGGGCGTCGTTTGTTCGCTGAAGGTGCCACCAAGGCCCAGAGCGCCCACCGCACTTGTGCCCCAGCACCACAACTGGCCGTCCAGGCGCACCAGGCAGGTATGCGACCGCCCCACCGCAATATCCTGCGCGCGGTGGGGGTAGGAGACACCTTCTCCGTACACGGTTGTACCGGACAGCGGGGACCCCAGCTGGTGCTCGTCATTGCGGCCCCAGCAGCGGACATTGCCGTCACGCTTGATGCCGCAGGTGTGCTCCCAGAATGACTTGACCACCACCCAATCCGCGCCGCCCACCGGCAGCGGCATGGACGTCTCATTCGGCGTGCCCATGGGCTGGCCAATCTCCCCGGATACGTTGCTGCCCCAACACAACAACTGCCCCGTGTCATTGACGGCGCAGGTATGGGCCCGCCCTGCGGTGATGTTGGCCCAGCTACCATTGCTGGAAATGACATCCTCAAAACCGGGGAGGCCTGGTGCGCCCCCAAGGCGGCTGTCCTCGCTGTTTCCCTGACACCTGACCAAGCCGCCTTTGGTAGCGCACACGTGTTCAAATCCAACTCCAAACATGGAGATCATCACTGGCATTCCGGAGCTGGATGTTCCTGAGCCACCGCTGGAGCCGGATGACGACGACACCATCCCGCTGCTGCTGCTGCCGTTGCTGCTGGAGGTGCTGCTGGAGGTGGTGGTTGTTTCACCCTGCACACAACTGCCGTCCTGGCAGGCAAACCCCGCGAGGCAATCACTGCTGGTGTTGCATTTGGACTGTGGCCAGAAAGGGAGGAACCCCTTGCTGCACCCCAACAACGCCGTCCACACGCCAAAGACCACCACCGCCCGCGTCCAGCTCATGGCATCACCCACGCCGTCACCCCCGCAGCACCCGCGGTCACCAACGCCACCACCAACACCGGCAGCGCCACCGCAGCCACACCCAGCGCGGTGACAAACACCGCCTGCACGCCAGCTTCAACCTTGTGGCTTCCGGGCACCACCAGTGACGTCACCGGCATGGCAATGGCAATTCCAATTCCCGCCAGCCCCAAGACCACAGCCACCACCGCGCCCACCAGACCAACTCCGGCCACGCCCCACGCCACAACACGCAGCGGGCTGGTGGTGTTGGACGCAGGCGCTGCTGGTGGTGCGCCCCTTTGGGCCGGCGGTTCGCGGGCCGGTGAGGCCGGCTTTGGTGCCGGCGCTGCATCCACCGCGGGCATGGGTGCAGGGGGCTGTTTCTCCGTGGCCAGGCTGCCCAGCGTGTTTTCATCCAAACCCGCCAGCAGCTCCTTGATGAGCACGGGCAGTTCCAGCAGCACCACGCCCACGTCCTGCTGCCCGCCCTTGGGCTGGATGTTGCGCCCCACGCTGGCCAGCGTTTGCCCGGTACGCGCGGCCACAATGCGTGCATTGAGCACGGTGATGCTGCCAATTTGCGCCACCGTCCCGGTGCACACCAGGTCCGTCCCCAGGGCGCCGGCAATTTCCGCCACGCAGCCGGCGCTGTCACAGTTGAGCATCTGTTTTTGCGCTTCCAGGGACAACAACAGCGTTACGTCAGAGGCGCTCACCACGCGCGAAAAACGCCCGCTGTTGCGCAGCGCGGTGGCGGTGTTCTCCGTCAGGATGTCCGCCACCTGGGTGCCCATGCCCTGTTTGGCGGCAAACCCCAACACCGCCACCGACGGGCGCGGCGGCGGCGCGCCGGCCCCGGCCATCAACACGGTTGCCAACAGGACCACGCTGCTCATGCTGCTCCCACCGGGCACCGCAGTGGCCAGCACGGGCCACCGCGTTTGTGTGTGGGACTGTTGTTCCCCGTGGGAGCAACCGGGTCAAGTCCCGCTGTCGTCTTCATCCGCGGGTTTGCGAAGCCCCAGCCGCTTGCGCAGGTCCCGCGCGCTCTGCCGGGACACTTCCACCGTCTCATTGAGCGTGGTGCGGGCCAGGTAGCCCCCGGTCTCCAACGGCTCCAACCGGCGCACATGTGTCATGTTGAGCAGCGCACGCCGGTGCACCCGTTCAAACATGGCCGGCGGGAGCTTGTCCTGCAGGTCCTGCAGGGTGAAGTCACTGAGCAGCTTCCCCTGCGTGGTGGTGTGGATGGTCACCAGCACACCGTCAATCACCGCGTGGGTGATGTCCTGTGGAGCCAGCAGCACCACGCCCTGGCGCGTGGGCACCGCCAGGCGTTCCAGTGCGGGCGCGACTGGCGTGGCGGCGTGGCGTTGTTTTTCGGCGTGGAAGCGGTCCACCGCGTCCCGTTCCATGGCGCGCTCCAGGGCGCGCGCCAGCCGTGGGGCTTCAATGGGCTTGAGCAGGTAGTCCACCGCGCCGCCATCAAACGCACTCACCGCGTGGTCCGGGTGTGCGGTGCAAAAGATGACGTAGGGCCCGTCTGACGGGAAGAGCTGCATGGCTTCCACGCCGGTGAGTCCGGGCATGTGGATGTCCAACAGCACCACGTCCACGCCGCCCTGGTGCACGCGCTGCAGCACGGCCTCGCCGTTTTCTGCTTCACCCACCAAGGTCACGTTGGGCATGGCGCCCAGAAGCCGCGTCAACCGCCGGCGCGCCAGGGCTTCATCATCCGCAATCAGCACCTTCAGCACCGTACTCATGCCACCACCTCCGGGACGTCCACGCACACCGTGGTGTGGTCACCCTCTCCCGCAATGGAGAACACTGCTTTGCCGTCATAGGCCAGGGCCAGGCGTTTCTGGACCATGGGGAGCCCATCACTGCCTTCCCGCGGGCCTTTGTAGGGCCCGGGATTTTCCAACCGCACCCGCAGCCTGCCGTTCTCCCTCGTCACCTTGAACACAATGGTGCCCCGGTGGCCGGCGGCCGGGCCGTGTTTCACCGCGTTCTCCGCCAGCGGCAGGAGCACCATGGGCGGCACCATGACGTCCAGCGCGTGGTCCGGCACGTCCCAGGTCAACGTGAACAGGTTGGGGTCCCGCATCTGGTGCAGCGCAAACAGCGTCTGGATGAGCTCGGCCTCCTTGCGCAGCGGCCAGGTCTGGCTCTTCACGCCGGCCAGCACCGCGCGCAACATGGCAGACAATTGCAGCACGGCGCGTTCGGCGGTTTCTCCGTCTTCACGGCACCATTCGGCAATGGCATTGAGCGTGTTGAACAGGAAGTGCGGGTCCAGGTGGCTGCGGAGCGCCATGAGCTGCGCCATCTCTGCCTCCCTGGCAAACGCCTCCGCGCGCGCCTGGGCGCGTTGCAGCCGCACCTCCAGATCAATGTCCCGCGCCAGCCCCCAACCGCCCACCCAATACAGCGCCACGCAGATAAGCAGGTTGAATCCCTGCGTGAGAAACGTCTCTCCCATGCCCAACAGCGACGGAATCCCACGCCCCAACGTCCACACCAGGCCGCCACCACCCAGCGCATACAACGCCAGGCGCGCCAGTGGCCCCACCCGCCAGGTCATCTCCCCCACCAACGCGCGCCAGCTGGCCGGCGCCAGCAACACCGCCGCCACGCACAACGCCAGACCCACCGGCAACGCGCGCGGGTCCCGGCTGTAGCTGGTTTGCGCCCACACCAACGGCGTGCTCACCACCAGGATGGGGATGAACCGCCGTGGCGTGCCCAACGCGCGCCACGTTTCCTGGATGATGACCCACGCGTTGGTGTTCACGGCGGGCTCCATCACGCCGCCAGGCGGCGCGCGCCCCGCGTCTTGCCCACCACGTTGATGTACGCCGTCCGACACAGGATCCCCAGGTCCATCCAGACCGACCGTTCCCGAGCATATTGCGCATCCAGGGCCGCCGTCAGGTGCGCCCCCCTCGCCTGGGTCACCTGCGGCAACCCGGTGATGCCCGGACGCACCTCCAGCCTCCGCGCAAACTCCGTTGAGATGGCGGACAACCGGTCCACATCCCCCTGGGTCATGGGCCGTGGGCCCACCAGGCTCATCTCGCCCTTCAGCACGTTGAACAACTGGGGCAACTCATCCAGGCCACGCTGCCGCAACCAGGCGCCCAACGGCGTCACCTGGCGCTGGGTGACGTCGGGGTGGTTGGTCATCGTTCGCAGCTTGAAGATGAAGAACGGTTGCCGGCCCTGCCCCACCCGCTGCTGCAGAAAAAACACCGGCCGGCCATCCTGGACCGCCACCGCCAGGGCCAGCGCTGCAGTGAGCGGGACCCACACCGGCGCGGTGAGCAACACCAATGAGACATCCATCACGCGTTTGGTTTCCATGCCTTCCTCCGTCGCTGTTGATGACGGCCAGTGTGGGGCCTGGAACCAGCATTGGGGGCCAACAATTGGCTGAGCGGTCGCCGTTATGGGGTGGACGGTCCACCAGCCTGGACGCGCGCCACCTGATCCAGCAGACGGGACGCCAGCGCCGGACAACCCAGGCGGCCAAACGCATGCGCCTGTTGCACCAGCAGGTTGACCTCAAGGTGCGCCAGACCGGCATCCTGGGAATTCACGCCGCGCCACAACGCCAACAACTGGTCACCGTCTGACGGCGTGGTGCGGTGTTTGGAGGCGCGTGGCACCGGCAGCAGGTTCACCACGCCATGCAGCAGTTGCAGCGCACCACCCAGCACCCACACCGCGTCTGTGGTGCCCAGCATGGCCACGCCCAAAAGCAGGTTGATGCCCGGCCCCGCCGCCACCACCGCGGTCCACGCCGCGGTGGGCCAGCCGCCATCCCGCGGAACCAGCCACACCGTCACCCCACTGCGCGCGGCGGGGTCCAGAAACCACACCACGCCCAGCGGTCCACGCACGTGGCGCGCGCCCTTCGGCCAGCCCCAACCCATCGCCTCCACGCGGCCGCCCAGCGCCACGCCCACGCCCACGTGCGCCAGCTCATGGACCACCACCGCCGCCACCGCGTGCAGCACAAGCAACAGCAGTCCCGCGGTGACGTCCCACATGCGCACAAGCTAGCGCGCGGTCCGCAGTGCCGCCACGGGGGAAACCTGGCTTGTACGCTGTGGGACACAATGCCAAGGTTGGCGCTCCTTGGTGGAGGGGCGCATGAGCAGCGCAGACAAGAACCCGGTTTTTGCGCGGCACTTTTTTGGGCGGCTGCTGCCCCGGCACATTGTGGACAACGTGGAGAAGTTTGCCGCGCTTCAGGGGTGCCTGGCGTTCTACGTGCGGGACCAGGGCAAGTGGAGCGTGAAGCTGGGAAACCTGGAGACGCCCATTGAGGAGGGCATGGCGCCGGACGCCGAGCTGTCCCTGTGGTTCTCCGCCGCGGCGTTTGAGGGGTTCATCAAGGGCACGCTCAACATTGCGCAGGCCATGGCCCAGCAGGACGTGGCCTTTGAGGGAGACCCCACACTCCTGGAGCGTTTTGGATTTTTGTTGACCGCGTCCACCAGCGCGTTGGGCACACGCCTGGGACGCTGAAGTCCCATCAGGGGCAGGCGGCGTTGCAACAAAAGATGCTGCGCATCACGCCACCACACTCCAGGTCACCAGCCACGGTGTGCTGGCCAGGAGCGCCCGGGTCATAAACGGTATCCGGGTCCAGGTGGAACGTGATGACGCCGGCCTGATCAAACGTTGCGTATTCACCGTCGGCAATGTGGTTGCCGTTGAAGATCCAGTCCACGCAGCGGCCACCGCTGCCCGGGAAGGAAACCTGCGCGTTGACCATGGCGCTGGTGGTACGGTGCACCCAGGCCGTGGTGCCTTGCGCCACGGTGGAAAACTCGCCGGCGGTGCGCGCCACCAGGAGTTCTTCGTAGTCACACACGTGATCCGCCCCAACGCCCTGGCACAACAGGTGGCCCGCTTCCAGCCCGGTCATTCCGCCGGACATCCACACCGAAGACTGGTTTGGAACATTGCCCTGGTAGGTGACGTGCCCCGCGCACGGGTCTGAGCTGCTGGACCCCACCGCACCGCTGGATGAGGCCGCGCCAACAGAGCTGCTGCCTGCTGCCGAACTGCTGCCCACCGACGAGGTGCCCGCGGATGAAGAAGAACCCGCCACAGACGACGACACCAGCGATGCGGAGGAAGACATCCCCACCGACGTGGATGCGCGGGACGAGCCCCCACCGGAAGAAGAACTGCCCGACGACGCACCACAGGACACCGCGCGGCCCTGGGCGTCATAACAGAAGCTGCACGCTGGCCGGCTGCAGTTGGGCTCCAGGCAACCCAGCGCACCACAATCCGGGTCCACGGCGCCACAACCGCAATCACACGTCTGCCCGTCCTGGAACACCAAGGGAGAGCACGCCCACGCCGGAGGAACGCCACTGGATGAAGACCCGCCTCCGGATGACGAGGTTGACGTGCTGTCACCACCGGTGCGTCCGCTGCACGCGGCAACAACCGCCACCAACACCACTGCCAGCCAACGCGCGCACGCCATTTGGTTCCATCCCTGCATCTGGTGCCGCCTGCGGGTGTTCACCGACGACGGCGTTGAGCAGGGGGGACTAGCACGTGGCGCCCGGAAGCGGGAGCCCATACGCCACGGCGTCTCCCGCGCGGTTCCACGCCACCACAATCCCGTTCCTCCTGGTGTAGGCGGTGTGTGCGGGGCTGGGTGCGGCAGTGGTCCTCCCCTGACGGGCCAGCGCCTGGAACGCGGCCTGGGAAACGTGCGGGCCACTGGGCTTCAAAGGATGGCGCCGCCGCCACCCGTGCACCATGGCATTGACCGAGAACACCGCCGAGGTGGGCTGCTGCCCATCCAGCACCGCGCTGCGGGGCAGGCGCTGCCACAGCGCCACCAGCGCGTTGACATCATCCACCGGCGGCAGCAGCTGGCGGCGGTGCCGGGTGACATGACGCAATTCCTCCACCACCACATCCAGCCCCAGGTGGTGCGCGGCGTGGCGCAACAACAGGCCATCCATCACCCGGTAGAGGCGTTCGGTGTGGTGCGTACCCAGCAGGCGCTGCGCCAGGAAGACCCATTCGGCGCGCAGCTGTTTTCCGTACGCGTCATCGTACCAGCGCGCGGTCTCCGTCAGCTTGAGGTCTTCACAGCTGCCCGGGCTCTGCAGCCAGCTGGCCATGGACAACCCGCGCCGCACCCGGACGTCCACATCCGTCTTGAAGGAATCCAGGTCCCGGATCCACAACGTCCCCCGTGGACCAAACAGCACGTTCTGCTGGTGGAGGTCTGGCAACAGGCCCTGACCAAACAACAGCTGTGCGGCGGCAGACACCAATGGCGCAAACACGTGGCGCACCACGCGGTGAAACAGACGCGCGGGATCCCCCCTCAGCAACGGGGATTGTTCCACCGCAAACATGGAGAACCCTGGAACCAGGCGGCGCGTGTCGTCGGGAATCTCGCGAACAATGGTGCCGTGGTCCTGATGTTTGAGGCGCAGCGTCACCGGCTCACGCATCAACTTCACGCCGTCCAGCCGGAGCGCATCCAACGCGTGGGTCACCGCCACCGCGCGCTGGAGCTTCCCGCGCCGCAACAAGCGGGTGATGTGTTGGATTTCCACGTCCAAAGACAGCTTCAACCCAAACGGCTGACCCTTGCCGTCCTTTCGCCACACCACCAACGACCGTGGTGACGCCGTGGGCGTTCCCACAAGCACACCGCGCTCCAACCCATGCTGCGCAATGTCCAGGACGTATTGGCCGGTGGCTGCGGGGTGGATGGGAAACCGCACCAGTGTCTGTTCTCCGCGCTGCACCAGGAACAACGCGCGCCAAGACGCTGGCAGCCGGGCCGGAATCAGCTCCACGTCTTCCAGCGGAACCAGGAGGGATTCCAGTTCAAACACGGGCGCACGTTTTGGATCATGGTGGAGCGGAAGGCCTCCCAGGTCCATGCGCGCAAACAACGTGGGATGACGTACGCGGTCGTTGACGTGCTGCTCCCGGTGCAACCACGCGCGCAATGGTGGCGGCACCCGCGGGTGCATTTGACGACGCCACCGGACATCCTCCAACCAGCGGGCGTAACCCTCGGCACCTGGGACCACGGCACACCCCGGGTCCAGCCGGCGCATGGCGGTGCGCAACACGCGGTGCAGGAATGTGGACGACAGGTTGAGCGCATGAAGCGGTCCACCCAACAGGAACGTGTGCAGGCTTTGTTGCGCGGCCCGCGCGTGGTCCAACGTGTCGTAGTCATCCTCGCGGTGGGTCACCACCGGCAGCGTCTTGACCAGCGCGCGCGCACCACAACGTTCCAGGTGACCCAGGTCAAAAGACACGCCCTCCAGGTCCCGCATCACAAACCTGCCGGTGGGATGGCGGGAGGCATCCAGCTCCACCAAAAGATTCTGCGCGTGGGCCTCACCCACCGCCCCCAACGTCACGGCGGCTTCCACCAACGCGTGGACCAGCGGCTGCACCAGGCTGCGCCGCGCAAATGAAAACCACGGCACCAGGTGACGCCGGCCCGCCAACACCCGGGGCGGAACGGTGCGCACCAGGTATCCCGCCGGCGTTCCGTCCCGGATGGACACGCCCCACGGCTCACCCAGAAACTGCAGCGCACGCCGCTGGGACCACGCTTGCAGCAGCTGTGTCTTTCCCACGCTGGAAGCCACCTGGGAGGCGTCCAGACCGCGGTGTTCGGCGGCAATCACCCGCGGGATGGAGAGCTTGGCAAAAAACGGAATGGTGTCCTGGCGCGGTGACCACACCAGCACCGTGCGCGTGGAGGCGGTGGCCGTGGCCCACCACGCGGGCCCCTCCACGGCGTCAGCCAGCCACGCCGCGCGAAAATCCGCCAATGGATGCAGCAGCACCAACACCCGCCCGCGCCGCATGGGATTGAACGGCAACGCCACGCCGGGCGCGCGCCACACGTCCACCATGTCCCGGGGAACCCACCGCGTGGGCAAACGCCACACGTGCGCGGCCTGGGGCAACCACTGCGGCGGCACCTGGTCCACGCCACCGGCGTTCAGCAGGCGCGGGTTGACCGCCGGCGTACGCCGGGTCTGTTCGGCGTGCAGCCAGGTTTGCAGGGATGGGGGGAGGACATCCAGCGCGGCCCGCGCCTGGTCTGGCGCCAACATCAACGGGCTCACAACATCCAGGCGGGGCCGTACAGGACGTGACTTCAACGGTCAGGCCGGGGCGGACAACGTCACTCGGTGGCGCCGGTGGAGGCCGCGCTCACCTTGAGCGCCTTGGCCAGGTCCACCGCGCGCTTGCCGGTGAGGGACATCTCCTTGATTTCATCCTTGGACAGGCCGTTGTTGTCCAGATCATACTTGGCCACCATGTGTTCCTTGGCGTAGGTGACCGCGCGCTTGACGTCAGACGCGGTGACCTGCGCGCCGGCGCGGAAGTCCCGGTTGTCCACAAACTTGAAGAAGATGTCCACCAGGGCGGCCTGGTTGCGTGGCACGCGGTCGGTGGCCAGGGCGTTTTTGATCTCTGCGCGGGAGATGCGGCCGTCTTCACCGCCGGCCTTGATGATGGTCTTGGCGGCCAGGTCCAGGGCGTGGTTCACGTCTTTTTTGGCAATGCGTGACATGGGAAGCTCCGTGTGGGTTTTGGATTGTGTTTCCGCCGGCTCCCGGCGGACCGGCGGCGGACGCTAGTGACGCCAAACTGCCCGCGCAAATCCACGCCCCCTCCCAAGACCCAACCCTGACGCAGCAGCCCACCTGTCCGGAATTGCTGCACCTGTCCGGAATTTGGACAGGTGGCGTGGACGCAAACCACCAACTTTCGCGGGGTTGGCTGTGGCACGCGGCTGGCTTTGGAGAGCGCCAACGGGACAGCAGGTCCCATCACCACGGAGGGCACCATGCAACGCAAGAGGGATTGGTACTGGTGGCGCTTTGTCTGGCAGGGCCGTTGGGCCGCTTGTCGGGGATGGTCCGCCTGACAGCGCGTTGGCTCACCTGCGCCGTTGCCAGGCGCGCCAGTCACCATCCTCCAGCAACGGCATGTCCTCCCGCACGTGGTTCAACACGTACGTCCACGCCCACACGCCGGCCTGTGTGGTGGTGCGCACCGGCACCACCACCCGGCGGAACAAACTGTCCACCCGCAGGTGTCCCTTGAAGACTTCGTCCACATCCAGGGTGTCCCAGAGCTCCGCGTCCGCCGGGAGGGTGAGCAGTTCACCCACCACGTCCTTGCCCAGGTCCAGGTTGAACTCCAGGCCGGGAAACGCACCACAGTCCCACAGCCGCCCAGAGCCCCACGCGGTCTCCAACGCCGTCACCACGTGCTCCACGGTGTGGTGCCGCACTTCACCACGCAACAACGGCCCGTACACAAACAGCGGCAGGGGGTGGAGCTTCCCGTCCTTGAGGGCCGCCTCCAGAAACTGCGGGGGCAGGCCATGATCGCGCGTTCCCGCCGCCACCACCTCGGCATACTCCGCAGCTGGCGGCACAAAGACCATGCGGTCGGTGTCACGCACCGCGTAGGTGACGGCGTCCACCGGCTGTCCCTGGGCGTCCAGGGCAATGACGTCCTCCAGGGCGTATTTGTTGCCTTCCTTGTGTTTGAGCGCGTCCCAGGCCGCCGCGCTGGTGACGTCAAACAACACGCCGGGCGCTGTACATCCCGGCGCGGGGACCACGTCCAACACGCCGCCATTGCGGCCCTTGGAAAACGCGCTGAACCGCAGCGCACGGTCCGCCAGCCACACGCGGCGGCGGGCCACAAAATGGGATGCCAGGGCACCGTCCACGCCGTTGGCCTCAAACACCGCGCGCAGGTCCTTGGCGTTGAGGTTGCTGCCGTAGGCCACATAGGGCTTGTCCACGCGGTGCTCCTGCAGCGTTGTTCAGCGTCTCACGCGAGCATACGCGTCCAGGTAGCGCTGCGCACTGCGCTGCCAGCTGTGGTCTTCTTTCATGCCGTTGACGGCCAGCTGGGTCCACAGGTTGGGATCCCGGTAGCAGCGGTGGGCCCAGCGCACGGTTTCCCGCAGCGCCCACGGGCTGGGTTCATCAAACGTGAACCCGTTGGCGCCCTTGCGGTTGTGCCCGTCATAGCCGCGCACGGTGTCCTGCAGGCCGCCGGTGCGGCGCACAATGGGCAACGTCCCGTAGGCCAGGCTGTAGAGCTGGGACAGACCGCAGGGCTCAAACCGGCTGGGCATCAAGAACGCATCCGCGCCGGCCTCAATGAGGTGGGCCAGCTCATCCGAAAAGCCCACGTAGGCCCAGAAGCGCCCCGGGCGGCCATTGGAGGCCCGCGCCGCGGCTTGCTCCAGGTCATCATCCCCGCTTCCCAGAAAGACAATGCGTATCCCGTCCTGCAGCAGCTCATCCAGCACCGGGAACAGCAGGTCCAGGCCTTTTTGCCGCGTCAGCCGGCTGACCACGCCCACCACCAGGCCGCGGTCTTCGCGGTCCATGCCGGTCAACGCCAGCAGCGCGCGGCGGCATTCCAGTTTTCCTTCCAGGTGGTCCACGTCAAAGTTGTGCGGGATCTTCTTGTCCACCTTGGGATTCCACACCTTGGGGTCAATCCCGTTGACAATGCCCACCACGGCGTCGCCGCGCGCGCGCACCATGGGGTCCAGGCCAAAGCCACCCTCGGCACCCATGATTTCCCGGGCAAACGTGGGAGACACCGCGGTGATGAGGTCTGCGCTTTGCAGCGCGCCCTTCATGAGGTTGACCGCGCCACCCCAGGTCACGCCGCCGCGCGCGTGTTCGGGCAGGCCCAGGGACACAAACCCGTCCTGACCGTACATGCCCTGGTAGGCCATGTTGTGGATGGTGAGCACGGTGGCGGTCTTGTTGAACACCCAGTCCTTGTTGGCATCCCAACGCAGCGCCATGGGCGCCAGCGCGGTGTGCCAGTCATGGGCGTGGATGATGTCCGGCACCGGCGCCAGGCGTTTCATGAACTCCAGCGCGGCGCGCACAAACACGCTGTAGCGGGTGATGCCGTCATCCTGGCCGTAGAAGCCCTCGTAGATGTTCTTGCGGTCAAACAGGCCGTCATTGGCCAGCAGGTAGACGGGCACCAGGCTGTCCGGCAAGAACGTGCGAAGGATTCCCACGTCATACCGGCGGAAACCCACGTCCAGATGGATGGGGTCCATGACCCATTCGGGGGGCTTGCCGCGCTTGTGCAGCCACTCCCGGGCCTGCCGGTAGTACGGCATGAACACCGCAACGTCGTGGCCCAGCTCGGCCTGCGCCACCGGCAGCGCGCCCACCACGTCTCCCAGACCACCGGTTTTGGCATACGGGCTTACTTCAGCGGACAGGTGCGCAATCTTCATGGCGGCGTGGTTCACCAATGGGGCGCCGGGTCCCCAAGACCGGCGCGCCGTGGATGGGAGCACGCACCTAGCACCCAGGCGGGGGCCGGCACCAAGGCGGACTGCCTGGAGGGGCCGCTGGCCGGAGGAACCGGCCCCCCGCTCCGAGGTCATGACCCTGGCGGAACGTGTCAACCCAGGTTGCGGTGACGGATCAGGCAGGTGGTGTTAGCCGGCGGCGGTTTTCTTTCAAAGAACAGCGGGGCCAGGGGCCCCGGGGGAGTTTCAACCATGAAAAAAACAATGTTGTGTGCAGTGGCGGCAGCGGTGGGATTGGCGGGGGAAGTGCGGGCGCAGACCAACAATACGCCCATCAACATACCCGCCAGCGGCAACGCCACCCCATTTGGAAGTACCATCTCGGTTTCCGGCGTCACTGGCGGCATCAGCCAGGTTGTGGTGCAGCTCAACACGCTGAGCCACCCCAACCCGCAGGATCTGGACATTCTGCTGGTGTCCCCACAGGGAGACAGTGTGCAGCTGTTGAGTGACGCCGGCGGGACGTCCTCGGTTTCCAACCTCAACCTCTTCTTTGATGAACTGGCCGCAAGCGGCGTTGCCGCAGGGGGGCCCTTGGTCAGCGGAACCTACTTCCCTTCAACATATGGCTTGCGTGACGACCCATATGGCCTGCCTGCAATGCACCCAACAGACGTGGGCCTGACCACGTTTTTTGGCCGGAACCCCAATGGAACCTGGCGGCTGTATGTCCGGGATGACAACGCTGGGACGGGCGGCACCGGGGTCATCACCACATGGTCACTGTCTGTCTTTGGTGGACAGGCCAATGCGCGGCCCACGCTCAGCGCGGCGCCGGCCCTGGCACTTCCCGCATTCAACGAGGACACGTTTGCCCATACTGGTTCAACAGTTGCTTCCCTGGTCAGTCCGGGCATGGCAGACGCGGACCTTTGGGGTGTGCGCGGCATGGCGGTCACCACAGCGGCCATGACATCCGGTGTCTGGCAGTACTCCCAGGACAATGGCGGCACCTGGGTGGACATCTTCAACATCCCCGCTGGCGGGGCCTTGTTGCTCCCGGCGGACCTCAACACGCGGCTCCGGTTTGTGGGCAGCACCAATTTCAACGGGAGTCCCGCACCGCTGACCTTCCGTGCGTGGGACCGGACCGCAGGAAACCCGTGGAGCGTCATAGACAGCACCAACGCGGCATTGAACACCGCGGTGAGTGTCAACAGTGATGACGTCACGGTGGTGGTGAATCCGGTCAACGACGCACCAACACTTGCTGGGGTCTTTGCCAGGAGCACTGCAGAGGACACGCCGCTCACCTTCAATGTGACGATGAACGACGTTGACAATGCTGCAGCAAACCTCAACGTCACCGGCACATCTTCCAACCAGGCGATTGTTGCAGACGGGGGCATCACCGTGACCAGGGCCGGCAGCATTGCTACCGTCAACATCATCCCCGTTGGTGACGCCTTTGGGCAGACAACCATCACCCTGACGGTCTCTGATGGGCAGCTCTCCACACCAGTGCCATTTGTACTGACGGTCACTGGCGTGGATGACCGCCCGTACGTGTACGGCCTCCCTCCGACGCTGCCGGTGGTCCTCCCTGAAGACACTCAAACCTCCGTGTCCTTCACCTACGCGGAACCCGACAACGATATGGTGACCATCACGGCGACTGCAGTCGCTGCGGCAGACCAGGCCATCTGGGGCACGGGCAATCTGCCCATGGCGTATTTTGGCGGAAACGCCACGTTGGGGATACGTCCGCTTGCCAACGCATTTGGGACTGGGACCATCCGGGTCACCGTCAGCGACCCTCAGGGAATGTCCACCAGCGCGCTTGTCACGGCAACGGTCACCGCCGTGGATGATGCGCCAACCATGGCCCATCCCTCAAGCGTATCCATGACCGAGGACACACCGTCCACGATCAACGTCACCTTGGCGGATGTTGACAACGACCCAGCCACGATCACGTTCACCGCGCAAGGCACCGCTGGACGGTTCTCCGCCGTGGCGAGCGGTTCAGGTGCCACCCGGAGTGTGCTGCTCACGCCGCTGCCAAATGTCTTTGGGAACGGCACACTGACGCTCACCGCGGTGTCTGGAAGCCAAAACGTGAGCGTGGATATTCCGGTCACCATTGGCGCGGTCAATGACCTTCCTACAATCTCCACACTGGCAGACCAGGTCACCAGCGAAGACACCCCGGTGACGATCAACGCCATGGTTGGTGACGTGGAGACGGCTGCGGCCATGCTCACTGTAACGGCCCAGGTTGCGGGCCACGGCACGGCAACGGTGACCAACCTGAACGGTGCCTTGGCAATCACCTACACACCCGGGGCAAATGAGTTTTCGCCGGTCACCGTCACGGTGACTGTGACGGATGCGAACGGGGCCACCGCCAACGACAGCTTTTCCATCCAGGTCACGCCAATCAACGACCCGCCTACGCTGGCTCCCATCAGTCCCGCCGTCACCGACGAAGATCAAACCGTTGACATCCCGCTCACCGCGTCCGACGTGGAGACTCCCGCCGATTCCTTGGTCTTTGAGGTGGTTCCCAGCGACACCACGTTGGTGCCGTTGAGCAACGCCCTGGTGATGAGGAACCCCCTCGCCCTCAGGGTCACCCCTGGGTCCAACCAGCATGGCAATACCACCATCACGGTCACCGTCTCTGACGGTGAGTTTGTTGCCACCCGGACGGTGGACCTCAACGTTGGGTCCGTGGATGATCCCCCCACCGTTGTGGCGCCTGCGGATACCACAATGAGCGCTGGCACCAGCCAGACCCTTTCCTTTGAGGTCCTGGACCCAGACAGCGCCGTGGAGACGTTTGCCGTTTCAGCCGCCGCGTCCAATGACACGCTCTTTCCCCCCGGGAGCATTACCGTCTCAGGAACCACGCAGCAGCGGAATATTCTGCTGCAGCCCGCCGGTAGCCTCACCGGGTCGGCAACCATCACGCTGACGCTGGCCACCGGATTTGACGCTGGTGCGGGTGCAACCGACTCCTTCCTGGTGACGGTTGCCTCCGGTGGCGGGTCCAGCTCCGGCGGCGGCTCCGGCACGGTTTCTTCCGGGAGCAACAGCTCCACCCAAGGGGGCTCCAGCGGGATGGTGGCGTCGTCCGCGGGTGGCTCTTCTGCTGGCGGGTCCACCAGCACCGCGGGCAGCAGCGGCCCAGGCCCGTCCTCCGCGGGCGGCAGCAGCACCGGCGCAGGGTCCTCCAGTGTGATGACGGCGTCCTCGGAGATGCCGGCTTCCGGTGCCACGTCCACCGGCGGGGGGGATGACGGTGGTGACAACAGCCGCGGCTGCAACAGCCTCACGGTGCTGGGCGGTGGTCTTCCGTTCCCGGCATTGTTGTTGGGTCTGGTGTTGGTGCTGCTGCGCCGTCGTCGGCGTTGAGCCTTGGCCAGGTGGGCCGCGTGGCGTTGGGCGCCTCACGTCGGCGCGGCGCGGCTCACCTGGTCTTTTCACCCAGCTCCCGCAGGTCCTTCCAGATGACCGCCGCGTCATCACACGCGCTTGCCGTGGCCGAGCCTTCCAGCACGTGGCTGTAGTCGGTGCTCCACAACCCGTTCTTGTATTCCCCAGTGACGTGGTAGCTCACGTAGAACACGTTGGGCGTCTGCTCGTAGACCACGCAGTAGTTGGTGCCGTCCTCGCGGTCGTGGTGGACCTTCTTCACCGCGCGGCGCAGGCCGGCCTTGAGGATGTTGTGGACCTCGGTCTCCGTGCGTTTCTTGTCAAAGACCCGCGAGAGGTCCAGTGAGAACGTCCGGTTGGTGTTGTTCTCGCCGGGGAGGAAATACAGGTTGCGGTCCACAAATTCGTACCGTCCGGCGCCGCCCAGTTTGTAGGTCTTCCCCTGGAAGGTGAGGCTCTTGGGGGCTTCACGGTAGCCGCAGCCCACCAGCGTCATGATCAACAACAACGTCCCTGCCATGCGCTTCAAGGGGCGCTCCTTGGGTTGTGGAACGACAAGGACACTGGCCCAGGCGCGTCGCCCCAGGCAAACGTCCGTTTCTTTTTTCGTTCAGGCCCGCCGGTCACACCCACGCCATGGCCGAAGCAAGCGCGGCCACCACACGGGTGCAGGCCTGTTCCAAAGACGCACCCACGCCCACCACGCCGTCCTGGTGTCCGGGTATGATAAATATACCCACGGCTGGAAGGGCGCTGCCCCGCCACAGGCGCCCCATCTCCAGCGCCATCTCTGGGGTCCCATACGGCACGCTGGCGGATGTTTCCGGGAGCCCCAGCACCGCCGCGCGCTCAAAAATCGCCGGGCTGTGGACGTGCACCACGGCCTCAATCCCGGCATCCAGCGCGTAAAGCGCGGCGTGGGTCATGCTTTCACTGGAGGGCAACACCGGCCCGCGGCTCCAGACCTGGTTTTGCGGAACATCCACGCGGTCCACCACCACCAGGCCATCCGGCCCCAGGATGGGGACCCCGCCGGTCTGCGAGCCCGTCACCAACAGCCCGCCCTGGGGCAGCCTGACGCTCACGTTGCCAAACGCGGCCCCGTCATACCGCGCGGGGTCCTGGCCAAGCAGCCCCAGGCGCCACAACAGGTCCCGCCACGTTCGCAGCGTGGCCACGGTGGCTGCCGGCAGGTCCGGAAGGGGCTCCACCGCGTGGTGGGCCACAAAATGGATGACACCTTCGGTGGGGTGCGCGGCCATGGCCCGGGCTCAGAAACGCAGTTCCCGGCCGCCCAGCAGGCGCCGGATGTTGGGCAGGTGTTTGTAGATGGCCACGCCCACCATGGCGCCCAGGAGCACCAAAAGGCGCGTCTCCACGCCCATCCACACCGCGGCCGCCACCACGCTGAGCACGCCCACCAGCGACGACAGCGAAGAAATGCGCGTCACCACAAACGACGCGCCAAAGGCGCCCGCGGCAAGGCCCGCCGCGGGGGGATGGAGCGCAAAAATGACGCCCAGGCCGGTGGCAATGCCCTTGCCGCCACGGAAGCGCAGGTAGACGGGAAAGCAGTGCCCCAGAAAAGCGCACGCCCCCAAAAGCGCCTGGGAAAAGAGGTCCCAGCCCAGGGAACGCGCCACAAGCACCACCACGCCGCCCTTGAGCGCGTCCAACACCAACGTGAGCGCACCCAGGGCCTTCCCGGCCACGCGGGTCACGTTGGTGGCGCCAATGTTGCCACTGCCTTCGGCGCGCACGTCCTGGTGTTTGAACAGGCGCACCAGCACCAGGCCAAACGGCACAGCCCCAAGCAGGTACGCCGCCAGGCAGGCCAGGAGCACGGGGGGATCTGGGAGCGTCATGCGGTTGGATGGTGGTGGGGCAGAACGTGTCGTTGGTGTGTGGGAATGGCGGAAAGCCCGCCACGTACACCCGCACAACTCCGTTGGAAAGTGCCCGTGCGCAGGGCGGTTTTGTGTTGGCACGGGTCTCCGGCGGGCGGCGCCCGGGCGCACTTTTCGCAACGTTTGCACGCGGCCAGGGGCTGCTTGTCACCGCGTTGGCACGGGGCGGGCCCTTGCGCTTTCGTGTTTTTTTTGATCATGGTGCGCGCCCAAACGTTTTGACCGTTGCGTCAAACATCCATCCATTCGCGCGCCAACGTGCACGCACCTTTTCGGGGAGGAACACACCATGGCCAAGAAGCCCAAGTCAGAGACCACCACCGCCGCCAAGACCACCACCACCAAGCGGGCCTCCACGCCCCCCACGCAGGCCAAGGACGCCGCCACCGAGGCAGCCTACGCCGCCCCCATGGCCAAGCAGGCCACCCTGCCCGCGGTGAACACCGTGTCCACCCCGGTCACCCCCGCCCCGGTGGCCGTGAAGGCCGCCGTGGCCCCCGCGGCCACCCCGGTTGCCGCCAAGACCACCTCCACCGCGGCCACCGTGGTGGAGACCCCCGCTGGCAGCGCGCCGGTGAAGGTGCTGCTCAAGAAGGCCGGGCAGCAGGATGTGCGCGCGGTCATCCGCTACCAGGGCAAGCTGGCCAAGAACGGCTCAGACAAGCTGGTGGCGGTCCTTGGCGTGGAGTGGTTTGGCAGCCCCCGCTGGCAGGGCAGCCAGGATGTGGAGCTCAAGAAGTCCAAGGACGGCGCTTTTGAAGCCGAGGTGCAGCTGGCCGGCAAGGACGCGCGCGGCGCGGAGCTGATGGCGCTGCAGGTGGCGTTCACCACGCCCACCCGCCAGACGTGGGACAGCGCGGGCGTGCCGTACGGCTACTACCAGGTCAGCGCGCTCACAGGCGCGGTGGAGACCGTTCCCAACTGAGCAGCACCAGCTGCACGCTGTTGTGGACCGGGACGCCCCGGACCCACGTTTTCGCCGGAGACGGTGGGGATGGTGGGCCGGGGCGTTTCCATGTGAACCCCACGTGGTGACCAGAAAGGAAGGGTTGGGACCCATGGCAAACAAGAAGAAGGACTCCGCGCGCAAGACCGCGGCGCCGTCCAAGCGCGCCACAAAAAGGCCCGCGCCAAAAAAGACCGCGCCAAAAAAGGCCGCGCCCAAGAAGTCGGTGCCCAAGAAGTCGGTGCCCAAGAAGTCGGTGCCCAAGAAGTCGGTGCCCAGGAAGAAGGCTCGCCCCAAGGCGCCCGTCCGGCGCGTCACGCCCAAGGTGAGCACGCAGCGTGGCAGCACCGTGCTGGCCTGGGCCGAAGCGAAACTGCAGGGCTGGCAGCAGGAGATCCTGCACGCCATTGGTGCACTGGTGGCCCGCGAGGCACCGGGCGCGCAGGCCGTCATCAAGTGGGCGCAGCCGGTGTTTGAGCTGGGCGGGCCGTTTGCCTATGTGCGCGGTGCCAAGGAGCACGTGACGTTTGGCTTCTGGCGCGGCGCAGAGCTGGCCGACCCCGCCGGCCTGCTCCACGGGGACGGAAGCAAGATGAAGCACCTCAAGGTGCGCCACCCCGACGACATCAACCGGGCGGAGGTTGTGGCCATGGTGCGTGAGGCGGTGGCGCTCAACGCCAGCAAGGGCGACCCCACGCAGGGGTGAGCGGCGAAGGGTATGCCCTGCCGTTCAGCTGGCTTTCATCCAGACAAACCCGGCCAGCGTCATCACCGCGCCAGCCATCATGGCCAGCACGGCCACCACAATGAGCACCGGGGCTGCATAGAACGTGCTGCTGTTGAAGAGCTGCCAGCCGGCGGTGTTGGCGCTGGCGGGCAGCGGGTACGGCGTGGCTGAGGTGTTTCCCGCCAACAAGCGTGTGCCCGCGGTGGCTGCCGCGGTGAGGCCCACCACCACCAGCACCGCGCCAGCAACCGTCAACAGGCCCGCGCTGGTCTTCTTCCAATCATCTCCCTGTGCCTTGGCGGCCTGTTGGACCTTGGGGTCTTCCACCGGACCGGGCTGGGGGTCCACGGTGAAGGTGGACAACGGCGCCGCGGCGGCACCGTCTGGCGGCCGCGTGCTGGTGGTGAACACTGCCGTGCCGTTGTCATTGGAAATATTGAGCCGGGTGATGGTGGCAGCGGCGGCGTCCACGCTGTGCATGCGGCCGGGGAGTTTGCCCACGTACAGCAGGAGGTCCACACGGCCGGCCACCGGCAGCTCCACGCGTTGGAAGCCCGGGCACTCCAACAGGACGTGCCCCCCGGTGAGCAGCACACGCCCCTGGGAGAGGGAACACTCCACTTCCAGCACAGCGGCCATGGCGTGGGTGGGCGGCGCGTCGGTCACCGAGGGAGGGGCCAACAACGCGTCAGGGTTGATGGGGCCCACCGGCGCGGCGCCCGCGGGTGCACCCTCCGCTGGGATGTCACCGGAGGGAGGTGCATCCTGGGGCTGGATTTGCGTGGTCATGGCCAGCACAAGGGCCAGCAGTGGTGGAACCAACATTGGGACCTCTCCCTCCAGATGGGCGCACGCCGGCAATGCCGCAGGTCACTCCTATCCGGTGTGGGTTCCGGTTGCAGCCTTTGGGCGCGCTGCCCCGACGCGGCACCGCAGAATCTGCCGAGGCGGGGGGTTCGAGGAAGATGCTGGTGGTGGCACTGGGGCAAGACCCGCCCTGGGCGCGGCCTAGCGCTCCAACGTGCGCAGGCGCGCTTCCACATCCGCCCGCGCCGCAGGTTCTCCGCCAAACCGCAGCCGCCGCCAGGCGTCCACAAATGCGGCGGCAAGCACCGCATGGTCCGGCGCGCGCTGGCCCAGGCGCGTGAGGAACTCATCATCTGTTTCACTGGGCAACATGCGCAGGCCCGCCTTGGTGTGCAGCGCCTTGAGGTAGCGGCTGTGCAGCCGCGCCAGTTCCCGGGGCAGGTTTTGCGCCGCCAGCGCCACCGGCGCACCCTTCGCGCGCGCGCGCCACAACCGCCGTCCCAGCCACGCCAACGCCACCGCAAAGGCCAACAGGACCAGCGGGTTTTCCGCCAACAGCTGCAGGGCCAGCACCGGGTCCTCGCGCAGCGTGACCCAGGCGCGGCGGACGTAGCCCACCACCGCGCCCACCAGCGCCCCAAACACGCCGGGGGTTGCCCCAAGGCCCAGTGCGTCCTGGCGCGCGCGCCACGGCGTGGGGTCAAACGGCACCCAGCGCTGTTCCTCCTCCAGCCAGGCTTCCACCCACGCGTGCGCGTCCCGCTCGCGCACCAGGGCGCGTTGGGTGAGTGGATTGACCTCTTCAGGGACAAACCCGCCCACCACGCGCGTGGGGATGTCCAGGGTGCGCAGCATCAACGCCATGACGCCCGCGTAGTAGATGCAATACGCGGGACGTTTTTCCCGCAGCAGCATGAGCAGGGGATGGGCCGGCCCGCGCAGGTCCACTTCCAGGCTGTAGGTGAACTCCTCCTGGAACCACGCTTCCAGCGCCTGCGCCTGCGCGCGGCCGCCCACCGCACCGGTGGCCACGCCGCGGGTGAACGCCTCCAGCTCGGACGCCAGCGTCTCTGGCACCGCCAGCAACGAGGGAAGTGTTGGCTTGGGCTCCTCCGGCAGCTGGTCTTGGCCAACCCACAAGCCCAGGCGCGCGCCGCGTCCCAGGGTGGTGCGCATCACATAACCGCCCACCACCCGCGGGTTGACGCCTTCCACCCGCCGGATTCCCGCGGGTGCCGGAAGCGCATCCTGCAGGTCCTCCAACAACATCACGCCAATGTTGGATTCGCCCCCCGCCGGCGGCGGCAGCCCAGGCAGGTTGCGGCGCATGGGCGCGCTGGTGTGCCAGGTCTCCCCGTCAAACGTGTCCATGACCTGGCTGCGCAGCCTTGGGGTGACCACGTCCAGCTCCAACAACGGCCGGTCTGAGATGCCCAGGGTGCTGGTGGCCGCCAGGCGGATGGAATGCGAAAGGCCCAGCCCGCCGGGCAGGTGCAGGCCGCGGATGACGCGGTAGAGCGCGTTGGTCAGATTTCCCTCGGCGGCAAACGCGGCCTGGGTGAATCCCACCGCCGCCAACGGGGCTGCGGCCAGCATAAGGCCCAGGGCCAGCGCCGCGCGCCCGCCAGCGCGGTGCAGCCGCGCCTGCACCACCACCAGACCCATGGTGGCTGCCCCCAGGAGCACCAGCGCACCTTCGCCCTCCAGCGTGGGTTCACCGTTGAGGGACAGCAGCGCCAGCAACCACGCATACGTTCCGGCGTACATCACCTGCCCGGACACCGCGCACCACGTGGCCATGGCCGCCAGCGCCGCGGTGAGCACACCCAGCAGCCCCGGCGGAATGGGCCCCGGCGGCGGCTCCTGGAACGTCCCCAGCACCCCGCCCACCACGCCCCCCAGCGCGCCCACGATCAACATCACCACGCCGCGGTGTTTCACCGTCACCCGCAAAACGGCACACGCCAACAGCACCAGCCCCACCGCTGCCGAAAAGAACCGCCGGTCATGCCACGCGCCATGCGTGGCCAACGACGCCAGCACCAACGCCGCGGTGGCCCAACGGGTGGAGGTGGCCATCATGTGAGCACCACTTCTTCGCCGGGCAACAATCCGGTGAGGGCCTTTCCGGGCTTCACGCACACCACCCGCACCGCCACGCCCAGCCCGCGCAACGCCGTCACCAACGCCAGGCGGCCGGGTTCCCAGTCCACCATCACAAAAATGACGCCGGACAACCGCGGTGCTTCCGGCACCAGGGCCTGGGTGAGACCGTCCAGGTCCAGCCGGTCCCCGCCATCCAACGCCGCCAGGATCTCCAGGATGTTTTCCATGTGCGCCAGCGCGCGGCCCGCCTGGAAGTGGTGCACGGCGGACCCCGCGCAAAACAGGTCAATGATGTAATCCTTGCGGGCCAGCGCATCTGCCAGGGCCGCGCCCACGCTCAGCGCGCGCTCCATGTGCACTTCGTCCCGGACGCGCCGCGCCTCCACGTCCAGCACCAGTGCCAGGCGCACAAAATATTCCTCCATGCGCTCCTTCACCAACAACTTCCCGGTGCGCGCCATGCTGGGCCAGTGGATGTCCCGCGGGCGGTCCCCTTCGCGCCACTCACGCAGGCCCACCACCTCCGGGCTCTCTCCCACGTTGGACGCAATGGCCATCCCGCCGGGCTGGTAGTTGCGGCCGGTGGGCACATCCAACCCGGCCAACGGCTCAAAAGCCGGATACACCAGCACCTGGTCCCGTTGTTTGATGACGCGCGGCACCTTGATGAGCCCGCTGGGCGCGGCACTGGCCGCCTGCAGCGCCGGCAGTTCGTACGCGCCGCGGCGCTGGCAGTGCAGCTTCAACGTCACGTAGCCCACCGCACCGGGCTCAAGCAGGTCCAGCACCGGAGGTTCCTCCACCGGCCGCAGCTCCGGGGGCAACCCACGCTCCTCCACCAGCACGTTGCGCACGGCAGTTCTGCCGGTGTTCTCCACGCGCACGCGGTAGCTCCACACCTCCCCCGCGGTGGGGAACGCGCCAAACTGGCGGCGCAGCGTCACCCGCGGGCGGAAGAAGAACCCCAGCACCGTCCCGGCCAGGCCCAACCACGCCAACGTGCCCAGGGTGGCCAGCAGCCCGGGACGCAGCCCGCCCAACGTGAGAATCACCGCGGCCGTCCCCGCCCACAGCACCATGCGCCCCATGGGGGTCAACCAGCTGCGGTAGCGGTCATCCAACGCCCGGATGGAGACATGCTCCAATGGCGTCATGAAAAAGTGCCACCTGCGCCGCGCCATGCCGCCACCCCACCCTGCTCAGCGAGGGACCGCAACGGCGGTCAACACGTCCGCCAGCACGCCACGTTTGTCCTGGCCGGCGTAACGCGCGCGCGCATCCAGCACCAACCGGTGCGCCAGCACGTGCGGCGCAAGCATCTTGACGTCTTCCGGCAGCACAAACGCGCGGCCCTTCACCAACGCGCGCGCGCGGCACAGCCGCTGGAACTGCAGCGCCCCGCGCATGGAGACTCCCAGCTTGATGCCCGGATGGTTGCGCGTGGCGTGCACCATGCGCAGCAGGTAGTCCCCCACCGCTTCTTCCATGATGACGGTGTCCACCATCCGGATGGCCACCGCCAGCTCGGCCTCTCCGGTCACCGGCTTGAGCGCGGTCAACGGGCTGCCGGCCTGGTGGTCCAACAGGATGCGTTTCTCCTCCTCCGCCGGCGCATAGCCCAGGGTGAAAAGGGCGGAAAAGCGGTCCAGCTGCGCTTCCGGCAAGGGATAGGTCCCGTGGAACTCCACCGGGTTCTGCGTGGCCACACACAAAAATGGCGTGGGGAGCGAACGGGTCTCCCCGTCCAGGGTGACCTGTCCTTCGCTCAACGCTTCCAACAGCGCGCTTTGGGTGCGCGGGCTGGCGCGGTTGATCTCATCTGCAATGACCACGTGGGCAAAGATGGGGCCGGGCTTGAAGGAGAACGTCCCGGTCTGGGGGTTGTAGATGGACGCGCCCAGAATATCCGTGGGGAGCAGGTCCGGCGTGAACTGCACGCGTTTGAACGTGCACCCCATGAGCGTGGCCAACGCGCGCGCCAGGGTGGTCTTCCCGGTCCCGGGGATGTCCTCCAACAGCGCATGGCCGCCGCCCGCCAGGCAGCACACCACCAGCTCCAGCGTCTCCCGCTTGCCGCGAATGACGCTGTCCAGTCCATCCAACAGCGCCGCAAACACCGCGCGTGCATCCCGCGCCGGACCGGCGGGGCCGGCAGCGCGCACTTCCAGGTTGGGATTGGCCACCATGCCAGGCAGTCTAGGGCGGCCCTGGTCCCCACGTCACGGCGTGGCGGCGGTGGCGCGACGGGAGCCTGTTGGTTACACGGTCGCGCATGGACAACCTGTTGGAAGCCTTGCTGCGCAACCCTCGGGCCCAGGCGCGCAACGCCCACCCCATCCACGCCAACGGGCGCTGTGTGGTCTACTGGATGCAACGCGCGCAGCGCCCCACGGACAACCCCGCCCTGGACGCCGCGGTGGAGGTGGCCAACGCACTGCAAAAACCGCTGGCGGTGTTCCTGGCCCCGCGCGCGGGCTACCCCAACGCCACGCTGCGCGCGTACGCCTTTCTGGCGGATGGGTTCCAGGACATTGAGCTGGGCCTGGCCAAAAAGAACGCGCTGCTGGTGTTCCGCCCATCCCGTCCATCGCTGCTGGCCTTTGTGGAAGAAGTCCAACCGGCGCTGGTGGTGGTGGATGAGAACCCCATGCGTGAACCACAACGCTGGCGGGAGAAGGCCGCCGCCGCGCTGCGGGTGCCCCTGGTGAGCGTGGACGCCGATGCCGTGGTGCCCATGCGGCTGTTTCCCAAGCTGGAATTTGCCGCCCGCACCATCCGCCCCAAGATCCACCGCGTGTGGGGAGACTTCCTCACGCCATCCCGTGAACCCAAGGTGAAGACCGCCTGGACACTTCCGTTGCCCAAGGCAGACGTGGTGGACCCCGTTGCGTTTTTGTCAGGTCTCAAGGTGGACCGCCGCGTGGGGCCGGTTTCCGGCGTCACCGGAGGCCCCAAGCAGGGGGCGTTGGCGTTGAAACGTTTTGTGGCGCTGGCGCTGCGCGAATACGACACCGCGCGCAACCACCCGGACGTACGCGGCACCAGTGAGCTCAGCGCGTTCCTGCATTTTGGCCACCTGGGCCCGCGCGCCATTGCCAACGCGGTGCACGCCGCCGAAGCGCCGCAGGCGGCCAAGGATGCGTACCTGGAAGAGCTCATTGTGCGGCGTGAGGTGGCGCTCAACTTTGTGCTGCGTGAACCCAACTACGACCGTCTCTCCGGCGGCCCGGCATGGGCCATCAAGGAACTGGACGCGCAACGGGGAACCCCACGCCAGTACGTCTACAGCGAACAACAACTCCACGATGCGCAGACCCATGACCCGCTGTGGAATGCCGGCCAGAAGGAGATGGTGCTCTCCGGACGCATGCACGGCTACGTGCGCATGTACTGGGCCAAAAAAATCCTGGAGTGGACCCGGAGCCCGGAAGAGGCTTTTGACCTCGCCGTGAAATTCAATGACGCCTACGAGCTCGACGGACGGGACCCCAATGGCTACACCGGAATCTCCTGGGCCATTGCCGGGCGCCATGACCGCCCGTGGTCCCCGCGGCGGCCCATGTTTGGCACCGTGCGCTACATGTCCCTTGCGTCCACCGGAAAGAAGTTCAACCTCAAGGCGTATGTGGCGCGGGTGGAGGCACTGGAACGCTGAGGCTCACGGCGCCAGGAATTGCGCCTGCCCCACGTTGGCGGACGGCAACACCACGCCGGACGCGTTGGAGAACGTGAACCGCGTGTCCCACGCATGCGGGCCTTCCTCCTGCGCCACCATGATGCGCAGTGGCACCTGGCCCGCCGTCACCATCACCGGTCCACTTTGCGCGGGCGCACGGTCCGCGCGGAAGAAGTCCCGTGCAAACTCACCATCCGCACTGGCCACCACGTTCTCCATCAACCACACCGCCGAGGTGTCATCCGCCCCGGTCTCCACGCCCACGCGGTCGGCGTTGGGGGGCACCTTGAGCTGGCCCTCGTAGACCACCGCCCACAGGGTGACGGCGGACGGCGCGCCCTCCAGGCCCGGCAGCGTGTTGACCGGTGCCGTGGACCCCGGTTGGGACAAATACCCCTGGCCCACGTTGGCGGTGAACACCGGCGTGGCAGCACGTATCTCTTCCCACACCGCTTCGGCGCGCTGGCGTTGCAGCAGGTCCCGCGGAAAAGCGGTGAGCCGGTACACGCGCGCACGCAGGCCATTGAACGCCGCGGGGTCCGGGTCGGTCCCATCCGGCAGCCCGTCCCCGTCGCTGTCTGCGCCGGCCAGGAACACCTGGAGCGCCAGCGCCCGTTCCACAGACACGTTGGCAAACACATCCTGGGCCAGCGCACGCAAGTCCAACGCACCGGCCGCGTGCGGGGCCTCCACGGTGAACACCGCGCTGGCGGATGCACCGCTGACCATCTGGCTGTTTCCCGGCGTCACCGGCACCGCCCCCAACGCGCCCTGCGCCACCAGGCTCACCTGCGCCAGGTTCCCCTGCGTGTCCGCGGCATCAACATCCACCGTCAACACCGCGCCACCCGGGACACGCGCGCCTTCCAGCACCGGGCTGCCGTCCAACATCACGCGCAACGCAGTGACCTGCGGCGGGACCTGGTCCGGCGGCGGCGCCACCGTGATGCGCTGCCGCGCCCGCCCCTCCTTGCCGGCATTGTCCGTGACCACCAGCGTGATGACGTAGGTCCCCGCGCGCTCATACGCGTGGGTGGCGGTGGCACCGGTCACCTCCGGGGTTGTGTCCCCAAAAGAAAACCGGGTGGACACCACCGCCCCATCCACGTCCAGGCTCCCCTGGCTGCCCACCGTGATATCCAGCCGCACGGTGGTCTCCAACGGCGCCACCAACGCCGCCACCGGCTCCTGGTTGGTTTCCCGCACGGGCACAGGCCCCGCGTCCCGCGTTCCGGGCAGCACCAGACCGCTGCTCCCGCACGCTGTTACCGCCATCACCACCATGCCCAACAGAAGCACGCGGCTCATAGACCCCCACAGTCCAGCGGCGTGGCCGGTGCCATGAGGTCAAAGATCTGGAACTGTGCGTCCACAATTTCCGCGCAGGAGATGGTGCCATCCCCGTTGGCGTCCACCTGGGCCGCGCCATTGATGCCGTCCACCCGCGCAAACTGCGTCACCGAAGGAATCCCCGTGGTCACCGGAACAAACCGCGCGCCCAGGCCAAACACGCTCGTCTCGGTGATGGCCGTGAGATCCCCCAAGGTGGCCCCGGTGATCCGGTTGGAGGACAACACCAACCCGCGCGCCCTTCCGGTGTTGCGGTAGACCACGTGTTGTTCACCGCCCAGGGAATTGATGACGGTGACCCCGGGCTCTCCATCTCCGTCGTCATCACGCACGCGGCCATCTTCGGGCTCGGTGGGCAGCGCATCTGCTTGCGGGTTCTGCAGCTGCGCGCCCACCACCACCACGCTGCCTGGCGGAGCAAACACCGCGCCCAGCACGGTGCTGTCCAGCACAAAAGAATCTTCCACCCGTGGAATGGCCGCCAGAAAAGGCGGTGGCGTCTCATTGGTCACGGTGCCCGCAATGGAGGTCACCGGCGGAAGCGTCACCGCGCAGGTCTCAAAGGCCGCGGTGACGTCACGGTCCCGCTGCGTGATGGTGACCTTCATGATGGACGGCGCCAGCACGCACTGCGGGCTGGGCCGCAACGTGTTGGCGGTGAGACGCACGCGCGCCAGGGCCAGTTGTCCCCACGTGCCGGTCAAGTCAAACTGCGGAGCACCGCTGGGTACAAAAGCCACGGTGGCCGTGGCGGTGGCCCCGCTTTGTGGCTCCACCACCGTGACCTCCGCGTTTGCGGGAACGTCAGACGACTGCAGCACCACCCGCGCGCGTGGCGTCCCGTCCTGGTCTTCGGTCAACACCGACGTGGCGGACGCCAGCGTCCCCGCGGTGGTGGACCACTGCAGCGTGGTGCCCGTGGGAATGCGCCGCGCGGTGGCCACAAGCTCCACGGTTGCCTGCCCGTCCGCCACCACCGCCGGCGGCGTGGCCTCCACAAACAACAACGGTGTCCCACCGGCGGGCCTCCGGAACGTGACGTTCACTGTCGCCGTCACCACATCCGCGTTGGTGAGCTCCACAATGGCACGCACCACCACCACCTTTTCATCCACGCGGCCCAGGTCTTCTTCGCGGTCCGCCGTCAAATCCACCGCCGCCGTCCCGCCCACGGGGACCGCGGCCGATTGTGAAAGCAACCCACCCGACGCGGTGAAACGCACCACCACGCCGTCCAGTTCGGCGTAGTGCGCAGTCACGCGCGTGTGGTCCAGCCCATCCGCCGTGAGCACGTCCCGCTCCACCGTGACCGTCAGGCGCGGTGGAGGCTGCTCCGCGGGTTGCTGCAGGCACGCCGGCCCAGACAGCGCGGCGGCAAGCGGCAAACACATCATCCCGCGGTGGAGGTGCATGGGCTGGCGGCTATTCCATGCGGGTTGCAGGGGGGCAACGCGGTGGCTGGCAAGGCATTGGACAAACGTCCAAGGGGTGATCTCCCGGACGTCCGGCGGGTCTTGAAGAACCTGCGGCGCGCCGCCGTCTCTTCTCCACGCGGCCCAGCATGACGCCGGGAGCCGCTTCCAAAAACTCGAGGAGAGCACCATGCGCACCGTGTTTGCGTGGATGGGCAAGGGTCTTGTTGTGACCATGATGTCTGCGTCTTTGGCGTCCGCCGAGGCGCCCGCCCCGTCCCAACCTGCCCAACCTGCCCAACCTGCCCCCGCCCAACCGGCCCCCGCCCAACCGGCCCAGCCCGAAGCGGCCCCGGCCCAGCCCGCGCCCGCACAGCCCGAGGCTGCTGCCCCGCAGACCCCTCCGTCCAAAGCCAAGTTCAAAGGCAAGGCCAAGAGCAAGGCCCAGCGCACCCCAGGACGCTGAACGCCGTCCATCAACAGCAACCAGCCCCAGCGGGGCCACGGCGGAGGGACGCGGTGGCCCCGTGAAGGCGTGGGTAGGACGTTGCCTCCGTTCCTCTCAAGACATGGGCGAGTAGACTGTCCAGGTCCATGCGGCGTGTGAAGCACGTGGACCGGATGGTGGCATGCACAGGCTGTGTGGGTTGCGCTGGGCCGGGATGGCCGCGCTGGTGTTTCTGGGTGGTTGTCCGGATTGTCTCAGCGTTGCTGAATGCAGCGTGTCGTCGGATTGCGGCGACCCCGAGTACACCTGTTCGTCCGACAACATCTGCCAGCGATCTACAAACCCGTCAGGGAGTTCCGGTGGGAACGGGACCTCCGCCGGAACCAGCACCGCGGGCAGCACCAGCAACCCGGGGGTGTCATCGTCCGCCACAACGTCATCACGCGCGGCAACCTCGGCGGTGCCGTCCTCCAGCGCCGCAAGCAGCACATCCCAAACGTCGTCCTTGGCGGGCTCCAGCAGCCTGATGAACCCCTCCAGTTCGCTGTTGGCCAGCAGCACCAGCAACACCGGGGTCTCCAGCAGCGCCGTGACATCCAGCAGCGCCGTGACATCCAGCAGCGCCGTGACATCCAGCAGTGCCGTGACGTCCAGCAGCGCGGCAACATCCAGCAGCGTGGGCACCAGCAGCGGTGCCGTTGCGTCCTCGTCGTCGGTGGGGGTGCCTTCCAGTTCAGCGGGCGGTTCGGGCGGCTGCACTGCGCCGGAGTGCCCCGTGCTGGTCCAGCCAACCCTGCGCCCCAACAGCGCCAAACCGTTCACCGCACCGCACTCCAGCACCATTGCCGGGGGTGTCATGGTGCTGGCGGAACTCAATGTGAACGCCGCCATGGTGCTTGCCCCAGATTTCACGCCCACCACGTTTGCCGCCGGCCATAACGTGTCCGGTCCACCCGCCACCGTGACGGGACGGGCTGTTGACCCCACGCTGCTGGCGTTCACCTTCTCGAACCACGCCGAGGTGCGCTACTTCAGCGAAAGCGGCGGCAACTACCCCGAAGACCACACCGGCCTGGGCACCGACCGTGCGCCGCCGGTGGTCCTGCCCAGCGGCGCCACCACCGCGCTGCTGGCGGGTGACTACAACGGTGCCGAGGTGGTCTCCCACGCGGTCTACGGCACGCGCGGCAGCCTGAGCAGCGTGTCCCTGAACGGGGGCATTGCGCGCATCCACCTGGCCGGCGCGTGCACCCCCAACAAAGCCAAACTTGCGGTTTCCACCAAGACCGGCTCCCTGGCCACGCTGGTGGTGGACCAGGCCAACGGTGGGCTGACCACGGCGCTCTCCACCGGCAACGAGCAGTACCCGTTGGGAAACAGCACACTCCCCGCCGTCATCCTGGACCACCTGACCAATCCGGCACAGGTTTTTTCCGCCTGGGAGTCCACGGGCAACACCACCATCCAGTTGGACCTCCTCAACGCCAACGGGACGTTTGCGGTGGCGGGCATGTCGCGGCTTGTTCCCGGAGAGGTCACCGGGATGGCCCTGGTGGTCCACAACGGCAGCACGTCTCTCGCCGCCACCAGCACCAGTGGCTCGCTCCACGTCTACAGCCTCAATGGTGCCACCGGGGACGTGGTGGTGACACCGGGGGGAATCCTTGGCGGCGTGTCGTCGGTGGCGTTGATGCCGTCTGACGCGGCACCCACGTTTTTCTTTGGGGACTCCCAGGGCAAGGTGCACGCGGTGCGCGCGGGCGCCGAGTTGTCCCAGTTTGGTTTTCCGTTGCAGCTTCCGGCCGGCCACCGGGTCATCCAGCCGCCGTTGTTGTTCCGCGTGGCCAATGGTCAACCGTGGATTCTCCTGGTGGTGAGTGAGACTGGCGCGGGCGCCTCGGTGGCTGGCTACTACACCGGCTGGACCCTGGGCTCCGCGTCCAGCACGCCCGGCCAATGGCCAGAATACCAGGGAGACCAGACCAACCGCGGCTGCGTGGTGGCGCCGTAAACAGGCGCCTGACGTCCCAGGCGTGCTAACAACGCCGGCATGGGCCCCACCCACGGGGACACATCAGGAGGACGCATGGACGCGGTGTGGCCGGTCATCCACGTGGAATACCCGGAGTGGGTCAAACAGCACGTGGATTGGTCCCGCGCCTACGTGAAAGATGAAGACAAGATGGGGCTGGCCATTGAGATGAGCCGGCTCAACGTGGTGAACCAGACCGGCGGGCCGTTTGGCGCGGCCATCTTTGAGGCCGGCACCGGTGCACTGCTGAGCGTGGGCATGAACAGCGTGGTGCGCCTCAACAACTGCACCCTCCACGGGGAGATGGTTGCGTTCATGACGGCGCAGGCGCGCGAACGGTCGTTCACGCTGCGCCGCAAGGATGGGCCCGCCACCGAGCTGTTCACCAGCTGTGACCCGTGCGCCATGTGTCTGGGCGCCACGTTGTGGAGCGGGGTCACCCGCATGGTGTGCGCGGCGGATCGGGAGGATGCGTTCCGTCTCAACTTTGAGGAGGGGCCGGTGTTCCCGCAAAGCCTGGACTACCTGCGCGCGCGCGGCATTGCCGTGGAGACGGGCTACATGCGGCCGCAGGCCAACGCTGTGTTGGAGCTGTACCGCAAGAGCAAGGGCGTCATCTACAACGGGTGACGCGTCATGGATGAACCTCAGCACACCTGGAAAGCTCCGGCCGCCATCCAACGGGTGGCGGCGGTCAACGCGTATCTCTCGTCGGACTTTGGGGGCGGGCCACGCGCCATCAAGCTGGCCTGGGTGGTCAACGCGCAAAAAGCCGGCACGTTTGCCTGGGTCCTGCTCCTCATGGCGCTGTACGACCGTTGGACGTTGGACGCGTGGGTCTACCTGGCGCTGCATGGCACCTACGGGCTTGTCTGGCTCATCAAGGACCTCACGTTCCCGGACCCCAACTGGCAGCGGCGGGTGACGTTTGGCGCGGGGTTTCTGGCCTTTGCACTGGTGTTGGGGCCGTACTGGAGCTTTTCGTGGCTGCTCATCTCAGATGGCGCGCGCGTGCCGGCGCCGTCCTGGCTGTTGTGCGTGGTGGTGGTGATGCACACGTTGGGCGTGGCGCTCATGGTGGGGGCTGACGCGCAGAAGTTCTTCACGCTGCAGGTGCGGCG
>Ga0154020_10001037_pt1 | contig 34415 bp, 31 predicted proteins | sample Klosneuvirus_201_FD_109709 | JGI IMG/M metagenome (GOLD analysis project Ga0154020, IMG submission 109709) | Active sludge microbial communities from wastewater, Klosterneuburg, Austria - Klosneuvirus_20160825_MG | ecosystem: Engineered > WWTP > Aerobic digester > Activated sludge | place...
TCGGGTACGATTGCTGAATGTTACCTATTACCTCTGTGGTGTAAACGAGGTAATCAACGGCAATGAAATTGAAACGGGTAGTAAATTCATCCCAAAAAAGCCACTCAGAAACTGAATTGAAAAGCAGTAGAAAAATCTGGACAAAGAAAAGTCCATAAAGAAAGAAACGATGCCATTTCTTTTGAAATATTCTTGTGGGCATCAGCCATAAGTACAGTAACAGGGGAATGATAGTATAGGTGGCCGAAACAAGATCAAAAAATGTTCCTAACACAAATGCACCCATTAGTTGTAAAACCGTTAGGTCTGCTTGTGAGAATGATTTTATGAGCAGGGCGATTCTCGTAAGGAAGGAGATTGATAAAATAAGCCACGTTAATAAAATAATAAGCCCTAAGCGGCTTGATTTAAGGTTTGAATAGGTACTTATCATGGTTTCAAAAGAATAAGACAATTCTGACTAAATTCTGAACTGCCAAAGGTAGATTGTTATTGTTATTTTGCCTTACTTAACCGCACTTACCTATTTAATAGTATAGGCTCCTCCATTTTGAATAAAAATTTTGACCCCTCTAACTCTATTTACTTTAAAACAATTCAAATATGAATGAAAAGGTTAGTTGTGCGCTTTCGGGTAAGAGTTATTCAATGGAGCATGCAATACCGGTATCTGCATTGGAAAAAATATGTAGACTTACATTAAGGAACAATATCCTAGCGTAACCGTGGCGATTATCTGGGAGACGACCAGCTTCTTAAAATTAAAAAAGCCTATCTCAATCAAATGCTGGTAAGTGAGTTTGGTGAGTTGGATGATTTGGAAATAGAAGTAATTAACAGTATTTCCGAAAATAAAATTGTGTTGAGCCGTCTTCCTGATAAAAACTGAAGAGTGGTTAGTTGAATCTTGCCAAATCCCGAATCAAAATTTTCTTCCGATCGAAGTTGATCAGGTTTTTGCTTTTCAACTCGTTGAGTATAGTTGTAACCGTTTGGCGCGAAGTGCCCGTGAGTGCGGCAATATCTTTGTGTGTTAACCGGGTAGGTATCATAGTTTCGAAGCCTACTTTCTTTCCCTTCCACGAGGCGGTATCTTTTAAAAATTCTACAATGCGGGTGCGGGCATCTTTAAAAACTAACAGTTCAAGTTTGCGTTCCAATTTCATTAACCGAAACCCGATAAGTTTAAGGAGTTTAAAACTCAACTCCCGGTCCTCTCGCATCAACTCTTTAAGATTTTCAATACTGAGCGGGCAAATGGTTGTGTTGGCATCCATGACCTGAGCATAGTCTTTGCGAACGTCTTCCCCAGCCATAGCTAATTCGCCAAAAATTTCGCCCTTGGAAAGTATAGCCGTTACATTCTCTTTTCCGTCTTCCTGATAATGGCCTAACCGCACTCGCCCCGAAACAATCATATATATATGTGTGGCGGCTTCATCCGGAAAGTAAATGAACTCATCTTTCTTATAAGTGTTGTAGGTATGCTTCTCGGCCATGGACTTTACCCGGTGTGGACAAAGTATTTGGTAAAGATTTACGCTTTCGAAGTACCAAAGTGACGAAGTATTGCTCATTTGTAAATTTTCAGTATTAAGTTAGCAAAAAATTAGCAGGAAAAGTTCAATGGGCAAATTGACCCTTAGCGAGATTTGGATTTACCCAATCAAATCATTGGCTGGCATTCGGTTGTCGCGCGCAAGGGTTATGCAAAAAGGATTGCAGTATGACAGACGCTGGATGTTGGTTGATGAAGCAGGTAGATTTTTAACTCAGCGCGAGCATCCGGAAATGGCACTTTTCCAATTAGTAATTGATAAGGAACAATTGTTAATTAAAAGTTTAACTAGTACAAAATCGCCAGAATCAATTTCAATTGATTTAATACCGACACTCAAAGAGCAGTATCTTAAAGTAAAAATCTGGGATGATGAAGTTGAGGCTGTTGAAGCAAACCCAACGTATAGCCATTGGTTTTCAGAAAAATTAAAGTTCACGTGCAAACTTGTATTCTTCCCAGAAGGAAATAAACGCGATATAGATCCAAAGTATGCTCATGAAAAGGAACAAGTTAGTTTAGCTGACGGCTATCCTTTTATGATTATTGGGCAAAGTTCGTTAGATGATTTGAATAGCAGAATGAAAGTGGCTCTTTCAATGAGACGCTTTCGCCCTACCTTTGTTTTTACAGGAGGGGCGCCATTTGAAGAAGATAAATGGAAATTTTTTAGGATTGGGAAGAACAAATTTAAAGGAGTGAAACTTTGCGCCAGGTGTGTGTTACCCACAGTAGATCCGGATACAGGCATAAAAGGCAAAGAGCCGTTAGCTACACTGGCAACGTATAGAAAAGTGGATAATAAAATATTATTTGGACAAAATTTAATACCCATAGATTATGATGAAGTTTGTGAAGGTGATGAAATTGAATTGGAGGCTTGATGCTCGTAGCTTGTGGCTTGTGGCTTGCGGCCAGATGTGCTTCAAGCTTCAAGCTTTAGGCTTCAGGCTGTTTGTAGTATTTGGTTTAAGTGCTACAATTCTCTCCTGTCAAGTAAAAGATACGCCCCTTCCTATTTATGGCGAACGCGAAGTGGTTGGTACAGATACTGTGTATCACACCATTGCACCTTTTGCTTTTGTTGATCAGGATAGTGCCTGGGTAACTAACAATACATTCAAAGGCAATGTTTATGTGGCAGATTTTTTCTTTACCACCTGCCGCTCCATTTGTCCCATCATGAAAACGCAAATGCTAAGAGTTTATAAAGCAACAGCTGAAATGCCCGATGTTAAACTTTTATCGCACACAATAGATCCTGAGTATGATACCGTGTCATTACTCCACGACTTTGCCGATCGGCTTGGCGTAGAGAGTGCGCGTTGGCATTTTGTAACCGGGGTGAAAGACTCCATTTATAAAATTGCACAAACAAGCTACTTTGCTACAGCCATGGAAGATAAAGCGGAGCCCGATGGATTTATTCATAGTGGCGCTTTTTTATTGATTGATAAAAAACAACGTATTCGTGGAAAGTATGATGGCACCAAAGAAGAAGATGTGAATAGGCTTATCGCTGACATTCAAAAACTTCGTGACGAAAAATGATTCGCACCTGCTTATCTCTAATTCTTTTCTGTGTTTTTTTTATTGCTTGCGTTCCCAGCAATAACGATAAGCCATCGGGATCATCGAAGTATCAACAATATTATGTTCAAGGAGGAATTCTATACACAAATTATTGTTCCAATTGTCATCAAGTTGATGGCAGTGGATTGGGAAGGCTTTATCCACCGTTAAATAAATCTGATTTTTTAACCAACCATTTTCCAGATGTTGTTTGCTTAATAAAGAATGGAAAACGAGGCGAGCTTGTAGTTAATGGAGTAATGTATAACCAGCCTATGAAAGGCAACCCGGCACTAACCGATCTTGAGGTGGCTGAAATTGTAACTTACATCTATAATACCTGGTCGAACCAAAAGGGCTTGATAGAAGTGGCGCAAATAACTTCATTGTTAAATGCTTGCGCAGAACGTAAATAGTAAGTCTTACAGAAATAGATCTTACTGCTTTTTACTCCTTGATTTTTTTACCTTATTTGTGTTCGTTAACTAGCCTGTGAAGAAACCTAACTATAGAAAATTAATCTATTCCCTTCTGGGCGTTACAATCTTCTACGGATCTATTGTTATTACACTCCATACCATGGAGGCGGGCATGCCGAGTTCTAAGATAATCAACTGGCAAGATAGCTTATGGTTTGTGGTGGCCACTATTACAACCGTTGGTTATGGCGATGTAGTTCCAATTACCTACTGGGGCCGTGCCATTGGGTTTGTGGTGATGTTATCAAGTTTAGGCGTTTATGGTTTTATCATTGGACAGATAGCAAATTTTATGAGCACACTAAAAGAGCAGCGGGAGTTGGGCCTAAATGGCACCGGCTTCAAAAACCACGTAGTTATTATTGGGTGGAATGATTTTGGAAAATCGGTAATTGGTCATTTGGTAGCGGCCGGAAAGCAGATAGCGGTGATTACGAAAGAGCGATCGTCTATCGATGCCATCAGGGAGTATTATAATAGTGATAATGTATTTACACTCTATGCCGACCATGCCAACTTCGAGATGCTGGATAAGGCTAATATTAAGGAGGCATCCATCGTGTTTATTAATTTGAATGACGACACCGAAAAACTAGTTTATGTTATTAATCTAAAAAAACATTTTACCGGCCTTAATTGTGTTGTTACGCTGGATAATGGAAATTTGAAAAGTACCTTTCAGAATGCGGGAGTCACTTACACAATTTGTAAAAACGAAATCTCCGCCAAGTTGATGGCCAGTTATATTTTTGAGCCTGATGTGGCTTTGTTTAGTGAAGAGATTTTGGCCTATGCCCATCACGATCATGAGTACGATATTAAAGAAATGAAAGTAGCAGCCGGCAATGTGTTGGTGGGCACTTTTTATGAAAAAGTGTTTTTTGATTTTAAAAAGGAGTGTAATGTAATTTTGGTGGGGATAGTAAAAAACCAAGGCGAGAGAAGATTTCTAAAAAATCCCGAAAGCTCTGTTAAAATTGAAGCTGGAGATTTTCTTATAATGATGATGGATGGTAAAGGCAAAGAAAAAATAAAAAAGTACTACCGCATTAGTGAGGAATTTTAAGTTCATGAACACGAAGAGCGCAGTTATAACAGGAAGAAGATGGTTAGTCTTTCTATTAATTACCTTTTTCTTAGTTGGATGTAGCTCACAAAAATTAGTTTTAAAGAAAGGCATTACTCTCGATACACTTCGCATCAGTTTAGTTTTTACGCCCGAAGTTCCGGATCAAATTGCTGCCGAATTGGATTGCCAACTTTCAAATTTTATAATTCGTTATAATGCGGCATCTAAGAAGATGAAAATTCTGCAAATGGACGGACAGGGAATCAGTGACCTTCAAATCAGGGTTTTGGCCTCAGCATTGGTTACGGAACAACAACAGACTGCAGGAGTAGCTGTTAGTATGCTTGGGTTGTCTCTTCCTTTCATTATGGCATCCGCAGGAAGCGAATTCATAATTTTCTTCTGGTATTTTCCTAAAGTTAATTCGGTTATGGAATTATCTCTTGATCCCGAACTTAATGGTGGGCCACTAAATCCTATTCATGTTAATTTAAGCAGTCCGGGTTTTTTAAAGAAGCCTGAGCGACAGGTTGCGAAACATGGAATTTATTTCAATGACTACCTTGGTCGATTGGTGAATGCATTACAGAAAAGGTAAATATTTTTTTATTTCTCTTAAAAAAGAAGAGCGGGCCCCTCAGCCCGCCCTAACCCCAAAAACCAAACCCCTCACACTTTCCCGGTGAACCCGGGACCTCACTATCTTTATTGACGTTAATTCACCAATTCTATTTCATCAACGTTCACAAATTTAAATTCAACATCATTCACTAACTCAACAAATATTTCCGAGTCCTTGTTCACTTTACCTGATAATATTTGTTTAGAAAGTTCATTCAAAATTTCTCGCTGAATCACTCGCTTCAAAGGCCGTGCCCCAAATTGTGGATCAAACCCAAGTTTCGCTAATCTATCCAATGCATTATCAGTGATATTTAACTTTATACCGCTCTCCTTTAAACGTTTTTGTACCTGCTTAAATTGTATTTCTACAATCTTTCTAATATCTCCTTTTGTTAAGGGTCTAAACATGATGATTTCATCAATGCGGTTGATAAACTCAGGCCGAACCGATTTCTTTAATAGTCCCAAAACCTCTTCTTTGGTGCTTTCGAGTACTTCGAAATAGTTTTCGTCTGTTATTTTCTCAAAACTTTCCTGAATAATACCCGAACCAATGTTGGTCGTCATAATAATAATCGTGTTTTTAAAGTTTGCAACCCGACCTTTATTATCCGTTAATCGACCCTCATCCAACACTTGCAACAAAATGTTAAACACATCCGGATGCGCTTTTTCTATTTCGTCTAGCAAAATCACGGAGTATGGTTTTCTGCGCACAGCTTCTGTAAGTTGTCCGCCTTCATCGTAACCAACATATCCGGGGGGTGCACCAATCAACCTACTTACGCTATGCCGCTCCTGATATTCGCTCATATCAATGCGCACCATTGCATTATCATCATTAAACAAGTAATCGGCCAACGCTTTTGAAAGTTCTGTTTTACCAACTCCTGTTGTTCCCATAAATATAAATGAACCGATGGGACGCTTTGGATCTTGCAACCCAGCGCGACTTCTTCGAACAGCATCACTTAAAGCACCAATGGCTTCTTCTTGCCCAGCTACACGCTTGCCTAATTCTTCTTCCAGGTTCAATAATTTCTCGCGCTCAGTTTGCAACATTCTGGAAACCGGTATGCCAGTCCATTTGGCAACTACTTCGGCAATGTCTTCGCTGTCCACTTCTTCTTTTAATAAAGAGTGCCCGCCTTGCATTTCTTTCATTTTAATCTGCAAGTCTTTCAAGTTCTTTTCAGCTTCCGTAATTTTTCCATACCGGATTTCGGCAACCTTTCCATAGTCGCCAGCTTTTTCTGCTTGCTCGGCTTCAAACTTTAGTTTGTCAATATCTTCTTTTCCCTTCCGCAGGTTTTGCACAATTGATTTTTCATTTTCCCATTGTGCTTTTAATTCATTTCGCTCTCCGGTAAGGTCTGCAATTTCTTTAGAAAGAATTCCTTCTTTCTCTTTGTGCTTTTCTCTACGCATGGCTTCGCGCTCAATTTCCAATTGCATGATTCTTCTGTTCAACTCATCCAATTCTTCAGGAACCGAATCCATTTCCAACCGAAGTTTGGAAGCCGCTTCGTCCATCAAGTCTATTGCCTTGTCAGGTAAAAAACGATCGGAAATGTAGCGGCTGGATAATTCAACCGAAGCGATAACTGCATCGTCTTTAATCCTTACACCATGGTGTAATTCATATTTATCTTTAATCCCGCGAAGGATTGAAATAGAATCTTCAACAGAAGGCTCGTCTACTAACACAGATTGAAACCTGCGTTCAAGTGCTTTGTCTTTTTCGATATACTTCTGATATTCTTTTAATGTAGTGGCACCGATTGCATGAAGCTCGCCCCTTGCCAATGCTGGCTTTAACAAGTTGGCAGCATCCATAGCACCTTCGCCACCGCCAGCACCAATAAGTGTATGAATCTCATCAATGAAAAGAATGATCTCACCGTTCGAATCTGTTACTTCTTTGATAACCGCTTTCAAGCGCTCTTCAAATTCACCTTTATATTTTGCGCCCGCTACAAGTAAACCCATATCCAGCGATACCAGAATTTTGCTTTTCAAGTTTTCAGGTACATCGCCATCAACAATGCGTTGTGCCAACCCTTCTACAATAGCTGTTTTACCAACACCAGGTTCACCGATAAGTATCGGATTATTTTTTGTTCTGCGTGAAAGTATTTGTAGCACGCGCCTGATTTCTTCATCGCGACCGATTACCGGATCTATTTTTCCTTTCTTGGCAAGTTCGTTGAGGTTTTTTGAATAGCGCTCTAACGACTTATACTTAGCTTCAGCATTTTGGTCAGTAACTTTTGCGCCACCACGAAGTTCCTTTATTGCTTTGATCAATGTGGACTTTTCAAAGCCAGCATCTTTCATCATAGTAGAAACTTTGTCTTTTGTAGACAGCAACGCTAACAGCAAATGTTCAACAGCAACGTATTCATCTTTGAATTCGCGCAGTTCTTTTTCTGCGTTTTGCAAAACTGTATTGGTTGTATTTGAAAGGTAGGCTTGTTGGCCCGAAGCCTTTGGATACGAATTAACAATCTCTTCTAATTTTTCTTCTAGCAAAGTTTCGTTGATAGTTAGTTTTTTGAACAAATAATTGGATACGTTTTCATCCGTTTCCAAAATTGCTTTTAAAACGTGACCGGGTTCAATAGCTTGTTGTTGTCGGGAGGTTGCAATCTCTGCTGATTTTTGCAACGCTTCCTGCGACTTTATAGTGAATTTATCGAAGTTCATAAGTGACGTAATTTTTTGAGACTACATCAAATTCGAATCCATCTAAATAAGATTATGTTTTTAAGAAATATTGTCATTAAATTGTTTTGTAATCCAATAGTTTTCAGACACTTTGACCTACAACAATGCCAAAAGGGAACAGAATTATTCAACCTAAATCGGCTCTTCTATTAGAAGCAGCTTGGGAAGTGTGTAATCAGGTAGGTGGAATTTACACGGTGATCCGCTCCAAAGCGCCTGCCATGATGGAAAACTGGAATGGGCAGTATTGTATGATTGGTCCTTATCTAAACAAACACATTCAGGCCGAGCTTGAGCCGTTGGAAGATTCAGCAGATGTATTTGGATTAGCCGCGGCCAACTTGAAGAAGAAAGGGTATGATGTTGTTTATGCCGAGTGGTTGGTTACCGGAAAGCCACGAGTTGTTTTGCTGAATCCTAATGCGATTAAAGAAAAAACTCTTCAGGTTGTTAAATATTTACTCTGGAAAAATCATCAAGTTAGTACGCCTGAAAAAAATGAATTAATTGATCAGGTTATTGGTTTTGCCTATCTCACCAAGTTGTTTATTGATGAGTTAGTAAAAGTAACGGGGGAAAATCAAAAGATTCTTGCGCACTTTCATGAATGGATGGCTGGCCTACCTATTCTTGATATTAAGCGCGAACAAATGCCGGTGAAAACAATTTTCACCACCCATGCAACACAACTTGGGCGGCACCTGGCCATTAATTCGCCTTTGTTTTATGCGCACCTTCCTTTTTTTAAGTGGGAAGAAGAAGCGGGTAAATTTGGTATTGAAACCGAAGCGGCCATTGAATATAGTTGCGCGCAACAATGCGATGTAATGACCACGGTAAGTGAGGTAACGGCTCGCGAGTGTAAACACATACTGAGGCGCGTGCCGGATTTCATTCTTCCAAACGGACTGAACATTGAGCGGTTTGAGGCGCTACATGAATTTCAAAACCTGCATTCTACTTACAAAGATCAGATTCATCAGTTTGTGATGGGGCATTTCTTTTCATCCTACTCATTCGATCTGGACAACACATTGTATTTTTTTACATCGGGTCGTTACGAGTATAAAAACAAAGGTTTTGATCTTACACTTGAGGCGCTTGTTCATCTCAATCAAAAACTTAAAGAAGAAAAATCCGAAATTACGGTAGTGATGTTTTTTGTTACTAAGCGCGAGTTTTATAGCATAAAACCAGAAGTATTGCAATCGCGCGCGGTAATGGAAGAAATCAGGCAAACATGCGAGGCTATTCAAAATCAAGTTGGTAAGCGATTGTTTTTTGAAAGCACGATGCGGCAGGATAATCGATTGCCCGAGTTGAATGAGTTTGTGGATGAATATTGGAAGTTGCGTTATCGCAGAACCATTCAATCGTGGAAGAGCACGAAGATGCCATTACCGGTTACGCATAAGTTGGTGAATGAAGAGAGCGATGAAATTCTTCAATTTTTAGTACGCAGAAATATTCTGAACCGCAAAGAAGACAAAGTAAAAATTGTTTATCACCCTGATTTTATCAGTTCAACCAATCCTCTTTTTGGAATGGACTACAGTCAGTTTGTGCGCGGTTGTCACTTAGGGATTTTCCCCAGCTATTATGAGCCGTGGGGTTATACACCACTTGAATGCATGGCCAGTGGCGTGCCGGCTGTAACTAGCGACCTTAGCGGTTTTGGCGATTACCTGTTAAGCAACATGCCCGATCATGAGAAGGGCGGCATGTTTGTGGTGGAGCGTGGTAAACGCACGTTCGATTGGAGTGCAAAGCAATTAGCATCTTTCCTTTATAAGTTTATTAAACAAGACCGAAGAAGCCGGATTATGCAGCGCAACAATGTAGAGAATTACTCATCAGCTTTTGATTGGAATAACTTAATCAGCCATTACGAAGCGGCCTACAAGTCCTTGCTTTGAAGATAAGCCTAATGAAAAACCATCCATAGAAAAAGTCTATTAAAATTTATTTTTTTTCATGATATTCACTACTTCTAAACTACCTACTATGAATACTACCCGAAGAGAATTTATTAAAACGAGTGCGTTGGCTGTAGCCGGAGGAGCACTAGTATCTTCATGCTCATTTTCATCTCCTGTAAAAAAGGAATTGATGGGCCTTCAGCTTTATTGTGTGCGCGATGAAATGAAAGCAGATCCACTAACTACCCTGAAAGAATTGGCAAAGATCGGGTATAAGTATGTGGAGCATGCAAATTATATAGACAGAAAGTTTTATGGATGGAGTGCCACGGAGTTTAAAAAAGTATTGGATGACCTGGGTATGAAAATGCCTAGCGGGCACACCGTGTTTGGGAAGCAGCATTGGGATGAAGTAACAAAAGATTTTACTGATTCATGGAAACATACTGTGGAAGATGCGGCCACCATGGAGCAGCAATTTGTAATTAGCCCATGGTTGGATGAAACCCTTCGCCAAACGTATGATGACTTGCTGCGGCAGATGGAAATCTTCAATAAGAATGGAGAGCTTTGTAAAAAATCAGGAATGAAGTTTGGTTATCACAATCATGATTTTGAGTTTAGCCAAACATTAAATGACATGACCGTGTATGACATTATGCTTCAACATACCGACCCTAAATTGGTGATGCAGCAATTGGATATAGGTAACTTATATAATGGAGGAGCAAAAGCCATTGATATTGTGCAAAAATATCCGGGTCGGTTTGAATCTATGCACGTGAAGGATGAAATCCTAAGCGATGGTGGTCATGAAAAATATGAAAGCACTATTTTAGGTAAAGGCGTGGTGAGTACCAAAGAGGTGATTGATCTCGGTCGCAAGTCGGGTGGTACTATTCATTTTATTGTTGAGCAAGAATCATATCAAGGCAAAACCCCGCTTGAATGCATGAAGGAAGATTATGATATTATGAAGGGTTGGGGATATTGATTTTTAGAATTTAAAAATGGTAAGCCATGTTAGGTGAATTAAGTTTGGATGAAATTGAGCGAGTTCTTGAATCCAACGTTATCGGGCGCATTGGGTGTTCGGGCGACAATCGGATTTATGTGGTTCCTGTTACCTATGTTTATGAAAATGATTCGGTGATTGGCCATACAGCCGAGGGATTGAAAATTGAACTACTGCGAAAAAATCCAGCGTGCTGTTTTCAAGTGGATGAGGTGCAGAATATTTCATCGTGGAGAAGTATAATTGCTTGGGGAAGATTTGAAGAACTTAAAGGAGAGGAAGCCGAAAAGGCTTTAGCGAAATTGGTTGAAAAACTAGGCCCGCTAATGCCAAATGAGGACGGCCAGCTAGCCCGTATGGGGCCAATTTCATCAAGCCGTGTATCAACGCAGCGATATAATTCCATCGTGTACCGAATTAGGCTAACTGAAAAAACAGGCCGATACGAACGATAGATTATTTTAATTTCAATTCTACCCATGCATTAATTTCATGCGCTAATACCGGAATTAGTTTTTGCTTTCCGGCTTTAAAACTATGATCGGCACCTTCCAATTTTACTAAGGCAGCGGTTGGTAGCGACTGCGTGACTTCAGTAATCAAATTCAATTCAGTCAAAGTATCCCGCGTGCCTTGAAGAAAAAGCATGGGAATAGAAATATCTTTTAAGTGCTCTGCTCTTTCGATAGCGGGTTTGCCAGCCGGGTGCAGCGGAAAGCCAACGAATACAATTCCCTTTACAAATTCTATTGGATGCTTGGCTAGGTATTGCGAAGTCATGCGACCGCCAAATGACTTGCCTCCGGCAAACACAGGTGCATCCGGAAACAGTTCATGTGCTTTTGTAATTGCCGCGGCCACTGCCTGATGCGCCACTGCCGGAAAATCAGGGCGTTTCTTTTTTTGCTCCATGTAAAGAAAGTTGTAGCGCAGTGTGGCAATGCCATGATTAGCCAACTCAGAAGACAATTCTTTCATGAATGTGTGATGCATGCCAGCTCCAGCTCCGTGAGCAAAGACATAAATGGCTTTTGGGTTTTCGGGATAATATATTTCTGCTGAAATACTTTCTGTTGCCGAAACCTGAATTGAGAAATTGGAAATCTTCATTTGCAAATTATTTTATTTGCTAAGACGCAGAGGCACAAGTAAATTTAAGAAACAAAATGTATTACATGATCAATTTAACATACAGACTTTGCGCCTCTGCGGTCAATCACTAAGAGTCGCGATGACGCGAAGTAAATTAAGAGGAAATCTAAGATCTAATCAAAATAAACATTGCGCCTCTGCGCCTTTGCGGTTAAATTCTATTTCTTAAACATTAATTTTCCACCCACAAATAACAATGGCAATCCATACACCACAATCATTGCATAGGCCATCATCGAATATCCTTTCGCTACTAAGTCTATTATTCCAACTTGGGCTAAGATTAAGGCGGCTACTAAAGCTGTGGCTGATATAATTGCTTTAGAAATTTTCTTAAGCGGTTTCTTTGTACGCTCAAAATATTCAATCTCTACCCGACTAATGAACGCATGGATTACTCCAGTTGCGGTTTCAACCAATGTCCAGCCAACTACAATTCCGAAAGCGATGATCAATGCCGGGTGAAAGGGTTCTAACATTTTTAACCACGGAACTGAGGCATCAAGCACATTCGCATCGGGGTAATAGGCAAGAAGCGCAAAGTACGTAAGAAACCATGGTACTGTCATGAGTAAGCCAGAAGCAAGACCCGCTAAAATACTTTCGCGTTTCGATTGCACTTGTTTGTACGTAAAAAAGGACGCAGGATAAACAGCAAGATTATATCCCACATACAGTATCCCTGTCCACAGCAACAAGCCCATGCCTGGGGTATCGGGTAAGTAGCCGGTATTCCAATTGGAGAATGTTGCTGCTATCTCTGCACTTTTATTTGAAAAAACGGTAACAGAAAAAACGATATAAGCAGCAAAGAGTGCAATCGTTCCGATCGTTTCCAGTTTGGCAATTACTTCATCGCCTTTGTAATTCAGAAACCCAACCAATAGAATAATCATTATCACGCCAATCCATCGCGGAAAGCCTAACGTGCTGTTCAATATTTCTCCAGCTGCCGATGCCATCACGGCAATGATGAGAATGGCGAGTAGCAGGTAAACAATTTCATAAGCAATCCATCCGGGACCGATTAATTTTTTGAGCAGCGATTTATAATCATACACCTGCCATTGGCGACAGGCTTCGATAGATAGAGTAGTGATAAGTGAAAAACCAAAGAAAATCGCGAGGCCGCTGATCCATCCACTGGCACCAAATTTTCCACCGTACTCTACAATCTCGCGGCCAGTAGCATAGCCACCGCCAATGAGCACCGATTGCAGAATGATACCGGGTAAAAGAATTCTCTTAACTAAAGAGGGGTTTTTTGAGTTTGTCAACGCGGTTGGTTTTAGGTGCTCAATATAAAAAGAAAACCGTATCACCTTGACTTGATAACGTTTAGATTCGAAACGTAAATTTGATACTAGAACTTCGACAACCCGATAGCGATGGGGTTAGTCTGACAGGTGAAATATGGTTTTAGACTTTTCCTGTGCTAACTTTCGTGTCTGCATAATAGACTAATTTATCTTCATGATTACAAAAGAGAACCTACTTAATGAACTTACAAACAATACGTTTGTGATGCTTAGACCCTCTCCGGTAGGAGGGGTAGGTGTATTTGCCATTCGTGAGATTCCGAAGGGCTGCCGAAGTATGTTTAGCAATCCGCATGCAGATGAAAAGTGGATTAAAATCTCCAGGCAAGAAATGGAAGCGTTGCCAACATTTGCTCAGGATATAATTGTTAACTATTGTCTTTTCGATGAAGACGCTTACTTCGTTCCAGAGAAGGGATTTAAAAAAATGGATCTTAGTTATTATGTCAATCATTCCGACAGTCCAAATATCATTTCTATAAATGAGGGTGAGTACTTCGAAGCAACACGAGTTATTAAAGTCAATGAAGAGTTGTTTTTGGATTATGGAACAATTGTGGAGGGTGAGGAATAATTTTGTAGATTAGTTAAAATGCTCACCAATATTTAATGAAATTAATGTAAAATGAAAAGAATTAGTTTCTTACTCTTAATACTGCTTGGTTGTGGCAAGGAGGAGATGGTGGTGGATGGTTGTTTAGATACAGTTATTCTGAACGAGTCACCCTGCCAGACATTTGTTGATGTTACACCACCTTGTATAATTCAGGAAGTTATTGGAACCGTAAATGGTAATGAATTAACTAAATATGTATACTATCATAATGGATTAAATTATTATAGAATAGATGTCTACGAGAAACATGGTTGGGAAGCCGAGTATCCGGAAGATCCGCTTCAGATTGTTACTATGATTTATGAAGGTGATCAGATTAAAGAGGTAACGATTCAGCCGACAGCCACCCCTGCTATCCATAGGAAGCTGTATTATGAATATACAGATTTGAAGATTGCATCTACCTTTGAATTGGTTGAAGATGGTTTGGTTACTTACACCGAGAGAGGTGATCAGCTATTTGTTCTTAATCCTAAAGATTCCATTTATTTGAGTGAAGGCTATATTGATATCTTAAGAGAATACAAAGATGGTAATAATACGCGGTCTGCCATTGAGGCTGATACAGGCCGATGCATCATCAATGAACAAAAATGGGTATTTACGGTCAAGACTAGTTTTGATCTAAACCCCAATGTTTTTCGTGACTACGCTGTTCGCTTTCCGCTTGGCAGGGAAACAGGATATGCTGGTCAATTTTGGTTTGGTAATAATAGAAATAATATTGTCGCTACAGTTACTCCACAAAATAGCAATGATAAAAAAGTAACCTGTTACACTTTTTTACGGAGTGGAGATCAGATTTGGATTAAAGAGTATGAAATGGATGGTGCTTATCAATATCACTACACCTTCAAATATTCATGCGACTAGTATTGTTGGTATAGAGATTAGCAATAACTTACTTTCTTTGCTTACCCTTCTTCTGCGGCTTTGGCACCTCCAACAACTTAGCTATCTCTTCATCGCCTTCTAAATTATTCATCTGATTTAAAATCCACGGATAGCGCCTGTTAATATAGTTTGAAGGCGGTTGCACGCTATACTTTTTAGGGTTGGGTAAACAGGCAGCAATCATAGCCGCTTCTGTGCGGGTGAGTTTTTTCGCAGGTTTCTTAAAGTACTTTTGAGCAGCGGCCTCAATCCCAAAAATTCCTTTTCCCATTTCAGAAACATTGAGATACATTTCTAAGATTCGTTGCTTACTCCATACAAATTCAATCATAAACGTAAAGTATGCTTCCAGTCCTTTGCGAATCCAACCACGACCTTGCCATAGAAAAACATTTTTAGCTACCTGCTGACTAATGGTTGATGCACCGCGGATGCGACTCTTTTTACTCTCCAGTGCTTTTTGAATACTCCTTAAATCAAACCCATTGTGATCGGGAAAGAGTTGGTCTTCGGAAGCCATTACGGCTAAGCGGATGTTGGGCGACATGTCTTCAAATTTTATGTAGTCACGTTTTAATCCATTGCCTCCAATCCAACTGCTCAGTTGTGTTACGGTAACGGGAGGATTAATCCAGCGGAGGATGACGATATAGACAAGCTGCGCCACAAACAAGATAATAAATAGCTTGCGCAGCTTTCGATACAACCGTTTAAAGAAATTTTTCACAGCCAAAGATAATTCCCAGATTTCTCTGTGGCCTCTGTGGTTAGTAAAATTATTTCAACGATTTAAGGAATGTAAGACTCATAGGAATTTGTTCTACCGCACGCGGAGATTCATCTTCAATGAAAAAATGTTTTACACCGGCTTTCTTAGCCGCTTTCATAATCTCTGCAATGCCAACATCGCCTGCACCAAGCACCACATTGGTATCATCATCTGCATGTCCGCCTTGACCATTTGGAGTGCCTGGTCTGCGATCTTTTAAATGCATTAACGGAAAGCGCCCCGGATATTTCTTTAGTAAGGCAACAGGATCTTGACCAGGATGTTTAACCCAAAACACATCCATTTCAAAGTTTACATATTTTGGATCTAACTTTTTTACCATCAGATCGAATAGGGTTCCTCCTTCATAGGGTCTAAATTCATACCCATGCATATGATAACATAATGATAGTCCTTGTTCCTTTAACACTTTACCAGCGTTAGTAAAAACAGCAATGGCTTTTTCTACATTGGCAAGGGTAAAGTCATCGCCACTGTGCGGAATCCAGGCACACATCACATACTTGGCACCAAACGCTTTTGCATTTGCAGCAACTGCGGCCGGGTCTTTTTCTAGTTCATTAAAATCTGCGCCAACGCTAACCATTTTCAGATTATGGGTTTTGCAAAGGGCTTTGAATTCTTCCATGGTAAGGTTGTAGGTTCCGCCACCTTCAATTTCCTGTATGCCCCAACTTTTTATAAGCGCCAATGAGCCAGCAACATCTTTGGGAATTTCGTTACGGAGGCTATAAAGTTGAAGGCCTATTTGCTGGGCAAATAAATGGGTTGAAGATATACTTACAAATAGTAAGAAAGCTATTCGAAGGGTTGGGTAGTTTTTCATACTGTGAAACTACTAAAAAGAAGTTGTCTCAAAAAGTCAGTTAAGTCGTCTGACCACTTGGAGCGGTCTTGATGACTTGAAACCAAGATAATGATTCTACTTTGCTAAAACAGGCAAACTGGTAGCCAGCATAATTAAGTCTGCATCATTCACTTCTTTCTTCTCATCGGCCACGATCAGGAAGTTTTCATATAACGTATTCAAATCATCACCTTCGTATGAATATCCCAACAGTTCAGCGCGATGTTTTAAAGCCGCACGACCGCTGCGCGCAGTTAATACGATAGAAGAGGAGGGAACACCAACATCAGCAGGATTAATGATTTCGTAGTTCTCAGCATGCTTCAAAAATCCATCCTGATGGATACCGGAACTATGGGCGAATGCATTCTTTCCTACAATCGCTTTATTCGCTTGCACAGGCATGCGCATCATACCTGATACCAGATTACTTAATTTATAAATCCGATCCGCCTTAATGTCGGTGTACAAACCAAGATCTTTGTGAGTTTGTAAAATCATGGCTATTTCTTCTAACGAAGTATTTCCGGCACGTTCACCAATTCCATTAATCGTAACTTCAGCCTGGCGGGCGCCATTTGTTAATCCGGCCAACGTATTGGCAGTGGCTAACCCTAAGTCATTATGACAATGAACAGAGATAACTGCTTTATCAATTTTCTTAACATTCTCAACTAAGTATTGAATGCGCTTTCCGTATAAATGCGGTAAGCAATACCCTGTTGTATCAGGTATATTTACTACATCCGCGCCAGCGGTAATAACAGCTTCAATCAATTGAGCTAAAAATCCTAAGTCTGCGCGACCTGCATCTTCTGCAAAGAATTCAACTTCATAGCCTTTAGACTTTGCATATGTCACCGCCCATACACCTTGTTCCAAAACTTGCTCGCGACTTGATTTGAATTTATGTTTGATGTGAACATCCGAAGAACCAATACCAGTATGAATTCTTCCACGCTTGGCGTGATGAAGTGCTTCTGCAGCAACATCGATGTCATCTTTCTTTGAGCGCGTAAGTGCACACACAACAGTTTCTTTTACTGCTTTAGAGATTTCAACTACAGAAAGAAAATCTCCAGGACTTGAAATTGGGAAGCCAGCTTCTATAACATCTACACCAATAGCTTCAAGCTCTTTAGCTATAATAATTTTTTCTTCAGTCTTTAATTGACAGCCCGGTACTTGTTCGCCATCACGTAAGGTAGTATCGAAGATTTGAATTTTCTGTGCCATAGTTTTCTGGTTACTGATTACTGATTACTGATTACTGGTTGCATAATTTGCGCCAGTTGTTTTACTATTTGAGCTCCCATTGCCTGGGTGTTCAGTATTTTTTCTTTTGATGTTTTGCTATCGGCTATATCCACTGTGCGCCAACCTTGCTTCAATACTTGTTCTACTGCTTTGATTACAGTTTCGGATTCCTTTTTTAATTCGAATGAAATGTCTAGCAACAAGGCAGCTGATAAGATGGATGCCAAAGGATTGGCAATTCCTTTTCCGGTTATGTCGTGGGCACTTCCATGAATAGGTTCATACAATCCAACGGAATCACCAACCGAAGCTGAAGCAAGCATCCCCATCGATCCCGCAATTTGCGAAGCTTCATCGGTAAGAATATCACCGAATAAATTTCCGGTAACCACCACATCATAGCTGCGTGGATTTTGAATAAGCTTCATCGCGGCAGCATCAACGAACTGATGATCTAACTGAACATCCGGATATTGTTTTCCGATTTCTTGCACTACCTCTCGCCATAGCCGTGAACTTTCCAACACATTGGCTTTATCAACCGAAGTAACTTTTTTATTTCTTGTTCGCGCTGCCTGAAATGCTTTGTGCGCAATACGCTCTACTTCATAGCGCTGATAGATCATCAGATCAAAGGCAGTATTGCCATCATCCTTTCTTCCTTTCTCACCAAAGTAAACATCACCAGTAAGTTCGCGGAAGAATAGAATATCAGATCCTTTTAGAATTTCCGGTTTGATGCTCGAAGCTTCTAACAGTTCATCAAATAACTTAATAGGGCGCAGGTTGGCATAGAGACCTAACTCTTTGCGCATCTTTAGTAAGCCTTGTTCGGGCCTAACTTTTAAAGTAGGATCGTTATCGTACTTGGGGTGACCAACGGCTCCGAATAGAATGGCATCGCAGTTTTTAAGTTTAGCCAGCGTTTCATCCGGAAGTGGATTGCCTGTTTCTTCAATAGCATCGTGGCCAATAATCGCTTCATCAAATTCAAAGGTGTGCCCAAACAATTCGGCAATTTTCTCTAAAACCTTTTTTCCTTCGGTAGTAACTTCTTTACCGATTCCATCACCAGGCAGTATAACTATCTTCTTATTCATGAATGTGCTAAATCAAATTCTCTAACCTCTTTGTTCAAATTCAACAAGTAATCAATATCATCGAAGCCATTGATCAAACATTCTTTTTTATAGGGATTAATTTCAAAATTCTCTGATTGATTATCATAACCAATCTTTTGATTTTCCAGATCGATTGAAACTTGTGTATTGGAATTCGATTGAATCGTTTCCAATAGTTTTTTCAAAAATGAATCGGAAACTACAACAGGCAGCACCGCATTGTTCAATGCGTTGTTTTTAAAGATATCGGCAAAGAAGCTGGACACCACAACGCGAAATCCATAATCATAGATGGCCCACGCTGCGTGCTCGCGACTGCTACCGCATCCGAAGTTTTTGCCAGCGACTAAAATTTTCCCTGAGTAAGCAGGATTGTTTAATGCAAAATCTTTGATGGGATTATTGTTGCTGCCGTATCGCCAATCGCGAAATAAATTTTCGCCAAAGCCTTCGCGGGTAGTTGCCTTCAAAAAACGCGCAGGAATAATTTGATCGGTGTCGATATTCTCATTCGGAATGGGGACTGCAGTAGAAACTAATTTAATAAATTTATCTTTTGACATTTCTTTATTTCATCTAACTAATAAAATCTCTTACATCTGTTACCTTACCTGTAATGGCAGCCGCAGCAGCGCTTAGCGGACTCGCCAAAAACGTTCTTGACTTTGGTCCTTGCCGGCCTTCAAAATTTCGATTCGATGTGCTAATGCAATATTTTCCTGCAGGGATTTTATCTTCATTCATTCCCAGGCATGCTGAACAACCGGGATCACGTAGCTCAAAACCTGCGGCTTCAAAAATTTTATCGAGGCCTTCTTTCTTTGCTTGCTCTTGCACTTGCTTCGAACCGGGAACAACCCACACTTCAACGCCAGCCGCTTTTTTCTTTCCTTTCACCATCGAAGCAACTTCGCGCAGATCTTCGATGCGAGCGTTGGTGCAGCTTCCTATAAAAACGTAATCAATTGCTCTGCCAAGAAGCGGTGTGCCTTGCTCCAAGCCCATGTACTCAAGCGATTTCTTAAATGAATTCTGCTCACTTATTTCTTTTAACTCTTCGGACGTAGGAATGCGATCCGTAACTTTCATACCCATGCCTGGATTGGTACCATACGTGATCATCGGTGTGATGTCGGCTCCATCAAAGGAAAGGACTTTATCGTAGGTGGCTCCAGCATCGGTAACCAATGCTTTCCATTCGGTTACAGCTTTATCAAAAGCTTTGCCTTGCGGTGCAAACTTGCGACCTTTAATATAATTAAATGTTGTTTCGTCTGGAGCAATTAACCCACCGCGCGCGCCCATCTCAATACTCATATTGCAGATTGTCATGCGCGCTTCCATTGATAAATTGCGAATAGCTTCGCCCGCATACTCAACAAAAAAGCCAGTGGCTCCACTGGCTGAGATTTTTGAAATGATGTATAAAATAATATCCTTGCTAACCACACCCTTACCAATCTTTCCGGTGATCTCAATCTTCATCGTCTTTGGCTTGTATTGCAAGATGCATTGAGTAGCCAATACTTGCTCTACTTCCGAAGTGCCAATACCAAATGCAATGTTGCCGAATGCACCATGTGTGGAGGTGTGGCTATCGCCACAAACAATCGTCATACCGGGTAAGGTTAACCCCAACTCAGGGCCGATAATATGAACGATACCTTGAAAGGGATGACCTAAATCATACAATTCGACCCCAAACTCTTTACAATTTTTTCGAAGTGTTTCCACCTGATGGCGTGACAAAGCTTCTTTAATTGGAAGATGCTGATCTTTAGTTGGAACGTTATGATCGGCTGTAGCCGTTGTGCGCTTTGTATTAAAGACTTGTAGTCCTCTTTTTTTGAGTCCGTCAAATGCCTGAGGTGATGTAACCTCGTGAATAAAATGACGATCGATAAATAGGGCATCTGGATAACCATCGGCATGCTTTACCACATGGTTGTCCCAGATTTTTTCAAAAATTGTTTTTGGTTTTTTCTCGCTCACAACAATCGTTAGTTTGTTCAAAACACTATAAAATAAAACTGTCCCGCTTTTGGGGCGGGACAGTTCACAGGTTTAGGTTAGGTTATTGGGTAATCATTTCGACTTCTCAAATTACACACGAAGATGCCAAATCATTAGCGATTACTCAATCTATTTAAGATAAAAATTTAAGTTCGCTTACAAGTGTTTGGTATGTTTTTTTACCACCAGGGTAATGGAAATTTTATTTCTTTAACTGAATCAACAACCAGATCAGGTTTGTAAGCATATCGAATCAGGTTTTCTTTTTTAGTAATTCCACTTAGCACAAGAATAGTTTTATAACCCATTTGCACGCCACCGCGAATATCGGTATCCATTGTATCACCAATGATAGTAGTATCAGCAGTTTCTAAACCTAATTCTTTTCGAGCTGCGCGCATCATTACGGGTCCTGGCTTTCCAACAACAAATGCTTTTATTCCGGTTGCCTCTTCAATCATTGCGCTGGTTGCTGCAATGCCAAGATTGTCCCAGCCTTTTTTCTTTGGTGATGGATCACGATTTGTGATTACAAATTTTGCTCCGGCAAGAATCATGTCCACTGCGCGTTGCACCATCTCTAAGGTAAAATTTCGTCCTTCTCCTAACACAACAAAATCAGGATCAGTATTAACCAACGAAATCCCATTTTCATGAAGGGATGAAAGTAGACCACCTTCACCAAGTACATACGCTGTTCCTTGCGGGATTTGACTGGATAAGAATTTGCCTGTCGCCAATGCGCTGGTGTAAATGTGACTTTCTTTTACGATAATTCCATGCCTTCCCAATTTGCGAACGGCCTCAAGCCGCGTGCGCTGACTATTATTGGTCATGAAAAGGAATGGGATATTTTCTTTTAAAAGGTGATTAATAAAAGTATCCGCGCCAGGGATCATGGTATCGCCACCATAGATAACGCCATCCATATCAATTAATAATCCTTGTGCCATGCCTGTTTATGTTTATTTAAGAATCAACAGTAAGATAGACTTTTCAAATTGTACTTGAAAAGATGTTTTCTATTTGATGAAAATATTTTTTAAGTATCGTTTGCGAACATCCCGGTAAATGTAAAAATCGGAATCTATGGTTGCTACTTCTTTGATATTACAATCTTCAGCCGCTACAATCAGTGTTGCATCAGCCAGATCCATAGGTACATCTTCAAATTTATTGCACAACTCGATCAATCTTGTGATTGATGAAAATTCGATTTCAACCAAGTGTAGCCCGCCTCGATTTATCCATTGCAAAAATGTAATTTGTGCGCGCACACTAAAGCCTAGCATGTGCGATGTTTCTGTAACAACTGGCCATGTAGTAAGTAATGTACCAGTATAACGCTTTAAAAATTCAACAGATTGAGCATGATAGGAATCACTTTTATCAAAAAGCGTAATCAGCGGGCCGGCATCAATGAGAATGCTTTTCATTGAGCAGCTCCTTTATACGTTTCTTATAGGTTGTTGATTTGTCTTTAATTCCGCTTCCTTACAAAAGAGATCTCCGCCAACATCATAAGGGTTCGAGTTTTTACGATGCTGAACGAGAAATATTTCAATAGCTTCTTTAACGACCTCTGATTTAGATAGGCCTTCAAGTTCACAATATTGGCTTAGTGCTTTTTCTTCAGATGGGGTAAGTCTTACGGTAAGCATAACTGTAATGTTTGTATTACAAATGTAATACAATACAATTCGATAGCTAATGCAAGGTATAATCCAAATGAGTGATTTTGGTTCGAACTGAAAGGTTTTGATGAAATTTGGGCAACGCTATTTAAACCAAGTACTCAAACAAATTCTCGTTTTGGTTTATGAGAGTATAGTTGAGTTTGCGGTCGTCCATTCGGGTGATTAGAGAATTAAAATCTTCTTGGGATTTAACCTCAATACCAATTAAAGCTGGACCTGTTTCTTTATTATGTTTTTGAATAAATTCAAATCGTACAATATCATCGTTGGGCCCTAAGATGTCGTTTACAAATTCTTTCAAGGCACCTGGTCGTTGCGCAAAGCGAACAATGAAATAATGCTTTAAGCCCTCAAATAATAGTGAGCGTTCTTTTATTTCCTGCATGCGATCGATGTCATTGTTGCCGCCACTTAGCACGCACACAACTTTTTTTCCTTTTAGTTGATCAGCATAATAATCTAACGCAGCAATTGACAATGCACCTGCAGGTTCGGCCACAATAGCATCTTCATTATATAATTGAAGAATTGTAGAACTCACTTTTCCTTCAGGTACGAGTATCATATCCGAAATGAAATCCTTACAAATACTAAATGTAAGGTCACCAACTTTTTTTACAGAAGCACCGTCAACAAAGCGCTGAATTTTATCAAGAACAACGGGCTGACCTTTTTTTAATGCTTCCTTCATAGATGGAGCACCCTGTGGCTCAACACCAATAATTTTTGTATTGGGAGAATAAAGTTGAAAGTAACTCCCCACGCCAGCGCATAATCCACCACCACCAATCGGTAAAAAGATATAATCAAAATTAGATTGCTCCTCCAAAATTTCTTTTGCAACGGTTCCTTGTCCTTCTATTACTTTGATGTGATCGAACGGAGGAATAAATTCCATTTTATTCGCACGTGTATATTCCAGTGCGTGATCCTGACACTCGTCAAAAGTGTCTCCAACTAAAACGATTTTAATATTTTGGCCACCAAACATTTTCACTTGCGTGATCTTTTGTTTTGGTGTGATGGCTGGCATATAAATTACCCCATTAATGTTAAGCAACTTACAAGACAAGGCAACGCCTTGTGCGTGATTTCCGGCACTTGCACACACAACGCCACGTTTGCGTTGCTCTTCTGTTAAACTATTGATAAGATTGTATGCGCCCCGAAGTTTGTACGAACGCACAACCTGCAAATCCTCGCGCTTCAAATAAATCTCAGCTTGAAATTTTTCTGAAAGCTTCTTATGAAATTGCAGCGGGGTTTTTAACACAACCGATTTTAAAACTTCGGCTGCAGCATTTATGTCAAGATTTTGTTTAACAGTTTCTGTCATAGTATAGAAATTAACAATTGACAAAAAAACAGTTGACAAAAGCTTGTCTTAAACTTTTGTCAACTGTCAATTTTAATTTATCATGCTCGCTTCAACAGCATTTTTCTCTGGGCGCAAAGCACGCACCGCAGCGCCTGCTTGCCACAATTCGCTTTCACGAACTTCTTTCAATTCTTCAGCAAGTTTTTCGCGATAGTCTGGTTTGCTGCAAGTTTCAATGGTGCGCCTTGCTTCTTCACCAGTCGCAACACTCTTATACAAATCTTTGAATACAGGAAGTGTGGCTGCTTTGAATTTTTTCTTCCAGTCTAACGCACCCCGTTGTGCAGTGGTAGAACAGTTGGCATACATCCAATCCATTCCATTCTCAGCAACCAATGGCATTAGGCTTTGTGTTAGTTCTTCCACAGTTTCGTTGAATGCCTCGGAAGGTGAGTGGCCATTGGCGCGCAATACTTCATATTGTGCTTCAAATATTCCAGCAATGGCACCCATAAGCGTTCCACGCTCGCCAGTTAAATCAGAGTAAACTTCTTTTTTGAAATCTGTTTCAAATAAATAACCGGCACCCACGCCAATACCTAACGCAATGGCTTTAGTTTTAGCCTGGCCTGTTGCATCCTGAAATATCGCAAAGCTCGCGTTGATACCCTTGCCTTGAAGAAATAATCTTCGCACAGAAGTACCAGAACCTTTAGGAGCAGCAAGAATTACATCTATATCTGCAGAAGGAATGATACCGGTTTGTTCTTTGAATGTAATTCCAAATCCGTGTGAGAAGTATAAGGTTTTTCCTTTCGTGATATAAGGTTTAATGGTTGGCCAGAGTGCAATCTGTCCGGCATCGGATAAAAGAAATTGAATCACAGTTCCTTTTTTTACAGCTTCTTCAATTTCGAATAATGTTTCGCCAGGAACCCATCCATGTTGCACCGCTTTATCCCAAGTCTTTGAACCCTTGCGTTGTCCTACAATTACTTTGAATCCGTTATCACGCAAGTTCAAAGCTTGCGCAGGGCCTTGCACGCCATATCCAATAATTGCAATGGTTTCATTTTTCATTACATCCAATGCTTTATCCATTGGAAATTCCTCACGTGTTACTACTTCTTCAATTGTTCCTCCAAAATTGATCTTTGCCATGTTTATTTACGATTTAAGATTTACTAATTACGATTTTAATGTTCCGCTGATTTATTAATCTACATCTACGATGCGTTCACTCAATTCCATATATTGATTGCTACCGGGTGTGTAGTTTGCATATTCTACTTCAATCAGCTTTTCTAGTTGATGTTTAACTTTCTCCATTAAGTCGGGTGTAGTATGAATCAGCAAAACGGCACCGCCCTTTCTAAAGTCATCTTCATTTTCGTGAGCCATCAATTTTTTGATGCGCACGCGCCTTCGATTCAAAACATTCACAATTCGATTTAGAATTGAGAAATTATTATCGGCCATTATTTCTAAAGTGAAATCTTGTTTCATGCGTTGTTTGGTTTTGGTATTTCCAAAATGATTTCCGAAACACCCGCACCGGCAGGAACCATTGGAAATACATTGTCTTCTTTTCCAACTACTACCTCTAAAAAATAAGAAGTTTCTGAATCCAACATTTCCTGAAGTGCAGCTGATAAATCTTCTCGTTGATCAACTTTGCGTGCCCGGATTGAATAGGCCTCCGCTATCTTCACAAAATTTGGATTTGTCATTTCGGTAAAAGAATAGCGTTTGGCATGAAATAACTGCTGCCATTGACGCACCATTCCTAAAAAATTATTATTCAACACAAGAATCTTAACCGGAATTTTATATTGCATGATGGTGCCGAGTTCTTGCACGGTCATTTGATATCCGCCATCACCAATTACGGCAACAACCTGTTTATGTGGAATAGCAAGTTTTGCGCCCATGGCTGCAGGCAAAGCAAAGCCCATGGTTCCGGCACCGCCTGAGGTTACGTTCGTTCTTGGGTTTTTAAATTCATAATAGCGTGAGGCTACCATTTGATGTTGACCCACATCGGTTACTAAAATTGCTTCGCCCTTTGTTTTTTGTGAAAGCTGATTAACAACTTCGGCCATTTTTATTTCGCCTGTTGAATTGAATTCAGGATAAATAACTTTATCGTATTCTTTTTTATTGAGATCACGGAAACTTTGAATCCAATTTTTATGTGAGGCTGGCTCAGTCATAGATGTTAGTAGAGTCAACGCTTCTTTTGCATCCGCATGCACGGCAACATCCGCTTTAATTATCTTGTTAATCTCAGCCTTATCAATTTCAATGTGAATAACCTTGGCTTGTTTTGCATACTTGCTCACGTTGCCGGTTACGCGATCATCGAAGCGCATTCCAATAGCAATTAAAACATCACACTCATTGGTGTTAATGTTAGGCGCATAATTTCCATGCATGCCCAAGTAACCAACATAGTTTGGATGATCAGTAGGAAAGGCACCTAATCCAAGCAATGTGCTCGCGACCGGTATTCCAGTTTTTTCTGAAAAGGCAAGGAGCTCTTCCGATGCATTGGAAAGTAAAATTCCCTGACCAGCCAGAATGTATGGCTTCTTTGCTTGATTGATTAGTTCAGCAGCAGCTTCAACTTCGGTAACTTGTAAGGTTGGTTTGGGACGATAAGTTCGAATGCCTGTACACTTTTTATATTCAGCAAATTCAAACAATTCATTTTGTGCATTCTTGGTAATATCGATAAGCACCGGGCCCGGTCTTCCGGTAGTTGCAATGTGAAATGCCTTGGCAACCGCGCTTGCAATATCACTAGCTTCCGTTACCTGCACATTCCATTTTGTTACGGGTATAGTTGTATTTACAACATCTATTTCTTGAAATGCATCCGTACCTAAGAGATGTGCAAACACTTGACCGGTTATACAAACTAAGGGTGTTGAATCAATAAGTGCATCAGCTAATCCAGTTACTAAGTTTGTTGCACCAGGGCCTGACGTTGCAAATACGATTCCCGGTCGCCCGGAAACACGCGCAAAACCTTGGGCTGCATGTATTGCACCTTGTTCGTGGCGAACTAAAATATGGTTGAGCCTATCAGCATAATCATAGAGCGCATCGTACACAGGCATGATCGCACCGCCCGGATAACCGAAAATAGTGTCAACATTTTCTGCTATCAGACACTCTAGCAAAGCTTGCGACCCAGAGATTTTCTCTTGGGTGGGTGAAGCTTCTTTTTTTTCACTCTTCGTCAGTAACGCATCCATCAGCTGCTGTTTTTACTTGTTGTGCATATTTAAATAATACACCGCTCGTTGCACGAGACTTAGGTGCTTTGTAATGTGATCTTCTTATGGCCAACGTTTTATCGTCAACCAAAAGATTTATTTGATGTCCTTTAATATCGATCTCGATCCAATCGCCATCTTCTACCAATCCAAGTAAGCCGCCTTCAAAGGCTTCAGGGGTTATGTGTCCAATAACAAATCCATGCGAGCCACCACTAAAGCGACCATCGGTAATAAGAGCCACACTTTTTCCAAGGCCCGAACCCATGATTAAACTTGTGGGCTTTAACATCTCGGGCATACCTGGCGCCCCTTTAGGACCTACATAGCGAATTACAACTACATCACCTTCTTTTATTTTCCCCGATTTAATTCCATCCACTAATTCAAACTCACCATTAAAAACGCGAGCCGTTCCTTTAAAGCGTTCACCTTCTTTACCAGTAATTTTTGCAACAGATCCTTTCTCAGCAAGATTGCCATACAAGATTTGAAGGTGACCCGTTTTTTTGATTGCCTTTTCAATTGGAACTATTACGTCTTGCTTTTCAAAATCAAGATCTCTTGCGTTGGCTATATTCTCTGCTATTGTTTTTCCGGTTACGGTAATACAATCACCATGAAGAAATCCTTTTTGCAATAAATATTTCATTACTGATGGCACGCCACCAATTTTGTGCAGGGCTTCCATCAAATATTTTCCACTCGGCTTAAGATCAGCAATCAGTGGAGTTTTATCAGAGATGCGTTGAAAATCTTCTTGCGTAAGTTTTACACCTACACTTTTTGCCATGGCAATTAAATGCAAAACTGCATTGGTTGATCCGCCAAGGATCATAACAATAGTAATTGCATTTTCAAAAGCTTTGGTCGTCATGATATCGCGTGGCTTAAGATCTTTTTCCAACAGCAACCGAATAGCTTTACTGGCCTCAATACATTCCGCTGATTTCTCTTTGCTTAACGCTGGATTTGATGAGGAGTATGGCAATGACATTCCTAAGGCTTCAATGGCAGAAGCCATTGTGTTTGCTGTGTACATGCCACCGCATGTACCTGCGCCCGGACAAGAATTTTGAATGATGCCTTTATAATCTTCATCTGAAAGTTTGCCTTGAATTTTTTCGCCCAACGCTTCGAATGAAGAAATGATATTGAGTTCACGACCTTTATAATGCCCACCAGCTATCGTTCCTCCATATAACATTATTGCAGGACGATTCAATCGGCCCATAGCCATAAGTGAGCCGGGCATATTTTTATCGCAACCGACAACAGCAATTAAACCATCATAATATTGAGCGCCACAAACTGTTTCAATAGAATCGGCAATTACTTCGCGACTAACTAATGAATAGCGCATACCGTCTGTACCATTGCTAATTCCATCACTCACACCAATGGTGTGAAAAATTAATCCCACCAATTCCTGATCCCATACGGCTTGCTTCACTTCACTAGCTAACGCATTCAAGTGCATGTTGCACGTGTTGCCATCGAAGCCAGTACTAACAATTCCAACCTGTGCTTTTGTTAGATCATGTTCTGTTAAACCAATTCCATATAACATTGCCTGCGATGCGGGAAGCGTTGGATCTTGGGTGATGGTTCGGCTATATTTGTTCATAGGCTTCATGCCTCATGCTACACGCTGCAAGCTTGTGGCCTGTAGCTTGCAGCGTGAAACTATTTATACAATTACGTATGAGTAACTTTTATCTAATACAATACACTTATAAGCCTCTTGCACAACAGCACCCATCGAAGTCTTCCATGGTTTACTCATCGGCTGACCTTCAACCGATTCAATGGAAACAATTTCAGCAGCGGTGCCACAGAAAAAGGCGCTATCCGCTTCAAATAATTCTTCAGGTCTGAAATATTTTTCTTCAACAGGCATGTCCATCTCTTTGCAAATTTCTAAAACCGTTTGACGCGTGATGCCCGGTAAAATGTTTCCAAGTGGTGGTGTGTAAAGAACTCCGTCTTTTTCAAAAAAGAAATTGGCGCCAGGGCCTTCTGCTACAAAGCCATTCATGTCAAGCATTAAGGCTTCGTCAAAACCACGGTGCTTGGCTTCGTTGGTTGCCATGATGGAATTTATATAATGGCCACAAACTTTTGCTTCTACTTTTACTGATTTGGGATTTGGGCGCTGAAAGGAAGAGATGCACAAACGCAAAGCTGGATTTTCAAAATAACTTTCCCATTCCCATGCTGCAATCATTAACGATACACTTTTGGGTGCTGATAAAGACATGTTTGGTCCACAATAAACTAATGGTCTGATATAGGCATCCTTCAAATTATTTCTTTTCAAAGCCTGATAGGAGATCTGAGTAAGTTCTTCAACATCATAATGAAATGGAATATCAACCAACTCACAGCTTCTTTTCAGTCTTTCGAAGTGCTCGTATGCCTTAAATATTTTTACACCATTAACGGTTTGATAAGCGCGGATGCCTTCAAACGTTCCATACCCATAATGCATGGTTTGATTGAATAAATCGGTGGTAGCGTCCTTGGCCTTTACAAATTTTCCGTCTAGAAAAAGTACTGTCTCGTCAGTGTAATACATATATTTTTGAAACAATCGTTAGTTTGTTATAAATACTATAAAATAAAACCGCCCCAATCTCTCGGGGCGGTTGACAATTCGTTTTTAACAATATCGTCACAGCCCCGGTTTTCGGAGAATAATGACGTTAAGCACAAGCCCACTATTGTTGACCAGATTGTTTGTGATTATATGTTGGCTTGCTTGATTCATTTTAACAAAAAAATCTTTTGCTGACACAAGTGTCACTAATTATAACATAGTATTCAAGCGATTGATAGAAAATATTTTGATTTCAAGCTAAAAACGAATGTTAGTAATAACTTACACTTGTTCGTAAAAATTTTACCCTATCAATTTTCCGAATAGGTTTTGGAAGATAAAATCAACGGAAAGATAGCCGGTATAATGTAATCGATTATCAGTTTTTCCTTTCCAAAATTGATGCATCACACCTAGGTCCATGATCACTGAAGGCTTCGAGAAAGTATGGCGAAAAAAATTACTAAATCTATCTTCAGTAAAGTGATAGGGCGACCATGCATGTGAGGCACCAGATTCCAAGCGATCAGTAACAGTCAAGATTTCGTTTGCTACAATCAGCTGGTTAGATTTTGATTCGTTGAGCGAATAGGTTACCTGGCCTTTTAACCGAAAGCGCAATTGAAGCGGAGTGTGCCAAGGTTCCCAACTTGATGTATAAAAAGTTCTTATCTCAGGCCGGAAATTATAGGCAAAGGAAAATCTTTTGTAAGCATGCTTATAGTACATTCGAAGGTAGTAGCGTAACTCATTGCGCCTTCCCGGGTGGCTAAGTTCATAAGGCTCATCTTTTGAATATATATCTTGAACACGAAAGCTGGTGCAGAACGCCAATTGCCAATGCGCAGTAAACGAATAAAGAGATTCTTGATTCAAGACGGCAATGGCTGGCTTACCAAATAGCTTTGCGTTATTCGGATTACTTTGACGCGCGCCACCAACATAGACCGTTATCGACCACTTTTTACTAAGTTTTTGATTGAATGCTATGGCTCCCCAACTAACGAGCTTGGAGCCATCGATGCCAGGGGGAGATATTTGTGCAATTGATAGAGTTACTTGTAGAAAGAAAAAAAAGAGAAGCAGTGAGTTTTTCATTAGTATGCAAATTCTGGCGGCAGTCTTATCTGTTTATGTATTCAACAATTCCATCCCGAATTGATGTAAATGTATTTACTAAAGTATCTTCGTTTTCTTCCAACAATGTTACGCGAAACCCTTGCAACTCCGAACAAAAGGAGGAGATGGGTACTACACAAATTCCTTTTGCACCTAAAAGATAATAGACAAATCTTTTATCATAGGGAATGTCCTGACTTACCCATTGCTCCACCAGGCTGCTGATATGAGAGTCTGCAATCTTAATTTTTTGTTCTGGCTTTAACGTGCCTTCGCGGAAAATGATAGTATTATAAAATGCACCAAATGTTTCGTTGAAGGTAAGTTCGGGCACCGTACCCAGAATATCGGCAATCATTTTACTGCGTTTGCCAATATTGCGGTTAGTCTCTTCACGATAAGATTTAAATCGTGGATCGCCTAAAATTTTTGGAATCGCCAATTGCGGAAGTTTGGTTGAACACACTTCAATCATTTTAGCATTGTCTAAGGCCTGGCAGAATCTATTAAAGTCTGGGTCTTTATCCCGGTTGTAGTATTCCATCCATCCGCAGCGGGCACCAGGCCAGGGAACTTCTTTAGAAATTCCTTTCATAGAAATACCGGGCACATCATCAATCACTTCGGCTAACGAGTAAGCACGAGCGCCATTATACGTTATGTTGATATAGATTTCATCGCAGATCAAAAAGAGTTTAAATTCTTTCGCGATTTCAACAATGCGCTTAAGTGTTTCGTAGGGATAGACCATCCCCGTTGGATTATCCGGGTTAATGATTAAGATGCCCACTACATTGGGATTGTATTTTACTTTATTATATAGATCCTCAAGGTCGGGATACCACTTGTTGTTGGGATCAAGTTTATAAGTAAGAGGTTCATGCCCAGCATGAGCAGCCTCCGCACTAGAGTGTGTTGAGTATGCGGGTGATGGGCCAATTACGCGTGAAGTAGATATGATGTATTGATAGACTTTTGCAATTGCATCACCCAAGCCATTGAAGAAACAAATATCATCCGGTGTGATTTGCACTCCTTTTAGTTGATTGGTTTGCGCTGCCAGAAATTTTCGTGTTTCTAAAATTCCTTTGCTTGGGCAATAGCTGTATGATTCGTTTTGTAATGCTAAGTCGGCAATGATCTGTTTGATCCATTCGGGCAGCTTGTGATTTTTTTGAATAGGATCGCCAATATTTTCCCAATAGATTTCTTTGCCAAGATTTTTTATTTGCTCGGCTTTCTTTACGATCTCGCGGATTTCGTAGCTGAGTTCACTGGCTCCTTCGCTGAGTAATTGCTGGCGCATGTATTAAGTTGAAAGTTTAAAAGGTCAAAGTAGAAAGATTATTTCCTACCTAGAATTAAGATGCGAAGGTAGACTGTAGTAAAGCAGATAGCAAAATCTAAAGTAATACTTTGTGAATCTTGATCCAAGGTCGGTGTCTTCACAGACCAGCCAGTAAACTTTTTTTTGCGGTCTGTGAGGACCGAGGTTAAGTTACCTGCGTATGCGTAGGTGTTACTACTTCTGCGAAAGCATCATCCGCTCGCTTGCTAACCATCGGTAGTTTATCCATCCCATGCACATCAATAGAATACACACCAAAATCCTCAATCACTTTTCCTTTTAACCGATAAAACCCACGACCCCGAAATGGAAACCTACGAGCCGAGTTTGGAAAATGTACTGTATCAAATACTTCACCATGCACATCGTAAAATGTGCCGAAGGCCATGTGTTCTTTGGTTTTCATGGTAGAGGCATCTTTGGTGGTAACGATGTAGCCCACCAGGTGAACCTGCGCACCTTTCTTTTCAGAAAGATTTTTTGCGGTAGCATCTCCAAAATCGGTGGTAGCTAAAAGATCAAATGGGTTGCACAGCGGAAAGCCGAGTAACTCAATTTCATCAAAGGCATCTTCTAATACATTTCGTTTTAATTCGGGGAGAGGAAATTCTTTGGGCTCGGTATCAAATAATTCTACTGTAGTGCTGGGTTTGGCTCTCGCTTTACTTAAAAATAACATCGACTCCCACAAAAGTTGTTGTTTGGTTTTTCCGGTGAAGCGAAAAGAACCAAGACGAATAAGAATGCGAAGTTGCTCTAAGCCAATGTTTGGAATACGTCTTAAGAAATTATCTAAGCTTTTATAGGCACCATGTTTTTCTCGCTCAAGCGGAATGAGTTGCGCTATTTTAGTTTCCAGACTTTTGAGATGGATGAAGCCAATGTAAATAGTTTCATCATAAATAGTTGTGAGGTGTTCACTGTGGTTTACACAAGGCGCTTTAATTTTAGCACCGTTCATACGCGCTTCATGAAAATAAAATTCCGTTCGATAAAATCCACCAAAGTTGTTAATTACACTTACCATAAACTCTAATGGGTAATGTGCTTTTAAAAACAAACTCTGATAACTTTCAACAGCATAACTGGCAGAATGGCCTTTGGCAAAGGAGTAACCGGCAAAACTCTCAATCTCGAACCAAACCCGATCCGTTATTGGTTGAGGGTATTCTTTTTTCTTACAATTTTCAAAAAATTGATCACGCACCTTCTGAAACTCTGCACGCGAACGGTATTTCCCCGACATACCCCTGCGAAGAACATCGGCTTCAGTAAGCGAAAGCCCGCCAAAGTGATGTGCTATTTTAATCACATCCTCCTGGTACACCATTACCCCGTAGGTATCTGCCATCAGTTTATCCATGATTGGATGAATGGATTCGTACTTAATTTTATTGCGAGTCATGTGAAACCGCTCGATATACGCCTTCATCATACCCGAACTAGCTACACCCGGACGGATAATAGAACTGGCAGCGACTAAAGTCAAATAATCATCGCACCGTAATTTTTGCAACAGCATGCGCATGGCAGGTGACTCCACATAAAAACATCCCATGGCTTTACTGTTGCGCATGAGGTCTTTAATTTTTTCGTCTTCCTTAAATTTTTTGAATTGATGCACATCAATGTCAATTCCTTTATTTCGCTTTACATGTTTAACGGTTTCTTTTATGTGACCTAACCCGCGCTGACTGAGGATATCAAATTTGTAAATACCAAAATCTTCGGCAGCATGCATTTCAAATTGAGAGACAGGTAAACTCTTAGGGGGAAACTCAGTGGCTGTGTAGGCGTAAATGGGTTTTTCTGTAATCAGCACTCCGCCAGCATGAATGGAGATGTTAGCAGGAAGTTCTTTACTTACAATGTAGTTGGCATAGCCCATTCCTTTTTTTGCTATGTGGTCGCGCCCGATTTCTTCTTTTCGATTTTCTACAAGCGCATCATTTTCTTCCTTAGGTAATCCAAAAACTTTTGCCAATTCACGAATGATGGATTTGCCTTTATAGGTTACGTGTGTTCCCAGCAAACAGACATGGTCGTAGCCGTATTTGTTAAAGAGATATTCATAGATAGCA
>Ga0154020_10001038_pt1 | contig 34398 bp, 29 predicted proteins | sample Klosneuvirus_201_FD_109709 | JGI IMG/M metagenome (GOLD analysis project Ga0154020, IMG submission 109709) | Active sludge microbial communities from wastewater, Klosterneuburg, Austria - Klosneuvirus_20160825_MG | ecosystem: Engineered > WWTP > Aerobic digester > Activated sludge | place...
ACCGCCGCTGGCGTCCGCTGCTGCTTTCGCTGCGCGAAAGACTCCACCTTGACCTGCCGTGGACGGCTCAACTTGTGAGCCTCCGGCAGGGCTCGAATCACGTTTCATCGCTGCAGATGCCGATTGCAGCTCAACTGGAGTTACCCTTCTATGGTCATCATGCGAATTCATCGAGACACCTATCCACGAACGGACCACGGTCATACGTGGGTCGAACGAATATGGTTTGAAAAGGACGGGAAACGTATCAGCCCGCTGATTCCATCGGCGGGTTGCTGCGAACGACTTGGCTCCATGCCAGGTGGTCCTGTTCGCTGTGACTTCGTGCGGGAAGAGAGAATCTACGCACCTGACGGAATCGCCCGCATTGAAAAGAGCGAAGACGTTCACGACGACGGCGTCTACCGCGTCAATTCGATGAGCATCTATCGCGATCCTCATCGTTAGAGCGAGTTCGATTCTCCCATTGCCGGCAGTCTGCATTCGGAATCGAACAACACCACGGAGGGGACTTCCGCTCGGCCCTTCTCATTATGCCACGGCGTCAAGGTCCGCTCCCGCCGCTGGCGTCCGCTGCTGCTTTCGCTCCGCGAAAGGCTCCACCTTGACTTGCCGTGTCTGGCTCGAAAATCGGGCCGCCGGCAGGCCCGAATCTCATCTATTCGCTGCACATGCCGGATGCAGCTTTCAACGATTCGGAGAACGGACATGAAGAAAGAAGAAGCGAAGCAAATGGCGGATCAGGCAATCAAAGCGTTGCAGGAAGAACTCAAGGCAGGACACAGCGACAAGCTGATCCAGTACCTCAATGCGATGAGTCGCTTTCACAGCTACTCATGGACCAACAGTATGCTGATCGCGATGCAAAACCCGGAGGCAACGCTTGTTGCGGGATTTCAACGCTGGCTGAAGCAGGGACGACATGTTCGCAAAGGTGAAAAGGGTATCGGAATCATGGCACCGCTCGTTTATCGCAAGCGGGATGAGTCAGGACGCAACCAGCCTGGACCATCACAGGCGGCCAGCAGTGATGGCGAACGCTCCATCAAAGGTTTCAAAATCGTCCATGTGTTTGATGTCACTCAGACCGAAGGAGATGAACTGCCGGAATTTGCAAAGATTGGAGGTGAACCTGGACAACTTCTCGGCTCTCTGGAGGAACTGATTCGCGCCAACGGAATTGTCCTCAAGTATGAAGTGCTGCCGGGCGGAGCCCAAGGCGTCTCACGAAAAGGCGAAATCGGGATTGCCATGCACCTTGATCCAGCGGAACGCTTTGCTGTGCTGGCCCATGAACTCAGCCACGAATGGATGCATGACATGGAACAGCGCCGGTCACTTCCCAAAACAGTTCGTGAAACAGAAGCAGAAGCAGTCGCGTATGTCGTCTGTCGATCATTCGGACTGGATTGCTCAACACGCAGTTCGGACTACATCCAGATGTATCGGGGAGATGAAGCAACCCTGATCGCGTCTCTTGAACGGATTCAGCGAACGGCGGCCCGCATGATTCATTTGCTCTCCGAACCATCGGCTTGTGTGACCGAAGAATCGCTGGTTGCATGACCGCTGACAGACACTGGCAGCCGGTTTGCCAGCAGCAAATTATCACGAAGAGAAGCCGAAGCGGTTGCCCATCGCAACTTCCACGGCTTCTTCTTCGAATCGAGATCATGCAACATCTCCACGCAGGAACAATCAGAGGTTCACGCACGTCATCGGCAGTCACTCACGAATCGCCGTAACAACAGTCAACGCCGTCGGCTCCACCTCGTGGCCAGATACAAACTTCCGACCACCATGATCGCATGGTGGGGAAACAACAGGCACAGTACGGCAAGCACCAGAAATAGACACGGCATGGCGCGACCTTGCCACAAACTCAGCCTGAGTGTCAGCCGCCGACAAATACTTTTTTGCATTTCCCACATGGCTATGGTACTGATCAGAGATGATGAAATCTTACGTCGGAATTGTCAGCAAGTGCGGAATTGAACTCCTCTATCCGGAAGACCCGGCCACCGTTCGATTTCTTTGGCGACGGGCTCAGCGGCAGAATGGCCGAGTCGCCTGTTTCTGGGGTGTCCTTTCCGGGGAGGCTGCAGAGTTCATCCAGATCGAAGTGGCCCTCGGCTGGAACAGTGAGGCGCTCGACCATCTGCAGCAACATGCCCGTGATTACGGATTCATCGTTCCCTTTCGCGAGGATCTCGAATCGCATGCCACGCAACGCATGGCTTGCTAAGTCCCTGAACTTTCAAGTCACTTCCCCCCAACGCAGGATTTCGTCAGCAGAACGTGACATTCCCGTGGGATCGTGGTAAGGATTGCTACATCTCATTTCCTGTTGTTCCTTGTTCCATAAATCCCGAGTAAACCAACAACCGCCACTCGATTGACGCTGTTAGTCAAATACCTCGCGTGAATCGAGAGGGCGGTGGTGCCCTACGGTTTTCAGCCTAACTCCTGAGCGATTGCTCCGGTGTCGGGCCAGTTCCGCTCGTCGGTCCAAAGTTGTGGCGTTCACCTGCCGGGTGCCGGTGAACGCTGTGGCTTTGGCACCCGAAATCTCGATTTTTCGAGGAGTATGGACTGATGGTTAATTTGGTACGGGCAAATCGGGAACTATTTCGACGGAGTCCTGATGAGACGTTCTCATCGCTGAAGGAACTCCATGATCATTGTCGGCAGGAACGCCAATATTCCTCGGATTACTGGCAACGGCCTCAACTGCTGATGCCCAGTGTCCAGGATGACGGATTGCAGCTGACTCTGGAAAGCGGCGAACGCGTCAATCTGACGGATTGGTCGTTCAGTCAGCTGTGTCGCCTGTCGGGGATGAGTAAGGAAACGGTGAACCGCTTCCACCCGGAGACGGCTCGCATGGCTTTCCGGGACACTCTGCCGTCCGGTGACAAACCCATCCAGTTGCTGACAACCGGCCAGTCAGTTCGGTCCCTGCACGGCGTGTCTTACACACGCCTGTGGAATTCCGAGCTGCTGGAAGTTGTTCGCGACGTGGCAACAGATTTTCAGCCGCCACAAACGGCGTTCAATGGAGGCACGGGACTGTACTGTGGTGAACAGGACATGTTCTGCTTTCTGATTGATCCGACCGGCTGGGTAGAAATCGATGGAGAAGAATTTGCTCCTGGGTTCTTCGTCTGGAATTCCGAAGTGGGACGTCGTTCGTTGGGAATGCAGTCTTTCTGGTTCCAGCGTATCTGCCAGAACCACATCGTCTGGGATGCGACCAACGTGGTCGAGTTCACTCGGAAGCATACTGCGAGTGTTCATGAAGGTCTGAACGACATTCGTGATCATATCCGGTCGCTGGTGGCCAAACGTGATTCTCGACGCGATGCGTTTGCCGGCGTGCTTCGCACGGCGATGCAGACTCGACTCGGTTCCGATTCTGAAGCCGTTCAGAAGGAACTGACCAAGCACGGCATTCCTCAGCACTTCATCAAGGAAGCGATGGAGATCGCCCGGGCTCAGGGAGGATTCACAATCTTTTCGCTGGTCGATGCCCTGACACGGCTGACTCAGCGACTGACCTACGCCGCTGATCGAGCCGATGCCGACTACAAGGTCGCCCAGCTGCTGTCGCTGGCACTTTCGGCTTGAAGGGAACTTTATGGACCCGCAAGCCACATGGGACGAATTGCAGGATGCCATTCGTAGCAATGACCTGGAAATCACTCGCGAACGCGCTGTGTCCCTGATGGGCTGGCTCGCCCGCGGCGGTTTCCCACCCGTGACTTCAGCTGATCCTACGATGGATGCTGATGCTCACCGACAAGCGGCAAAGGAATGTTGCCGCAGAATCCTGTGGTCGATGGCCGATGCCTGACTCCACGACAAGATCCAGTTCATGAACCAAACGGGCTTCACAGTGAAGCCCGTTTTCATTTCTCAGTCGATTCTGAAAGAAAGTACGACAACGATGAGTACATCCACAAAACCTCGGTCTCAGTCCCGTGAAAGCAAGACTCGCCCGGTTCACGAAATCCGGATGGGTCGCATTCGAGCGGCCATCTGGCAGAACCAGACAGACAATGGTGTGCGTCATAACGTGACCATGTCACGTCTGTATAAGGACGGTGACGACTGGAAAGACACGACGAGCTTTGGACGCGACGACCTGCCACTGGTGGCCAAGGTCTGCGATCTGGCCCATTCGTGGATTTACAGCCAGTCCAGCGGAAACACGAACGGAAGCGGACACTCCGATTTCGACGAAGACGGTCACTCCTGAACGACAGCGTCAAAACGTGGATCTGACGACCTGAACCATTCAGGTTGGAGAGCGGCACCACCAGCCACTCTCCTGATTGTTCAACGTTGCCGTCGAAGTTCAATCGGGGTTTCGAGGGGAAGTGGACCAGTTTTTCCAATTGGCACACGTTTCAACAGTCGTCGCATGACGTCTGAGAAACGCTCCTTCCACTGACGCAGCCAGGCCAGCGTCTCCCGCCACGACTTTGCTGGTCGAAACGCCTCGACTTCAAGGGTTTGCACCACCGCTTCCAGAGCAGTAACGCGGCCGTCCAGCGTGCTGACGGCATCCGAGTTGCCGTTCATGCGAGCATCGACAGCTGCAAACTCTGCTACCGACTGCGATTCCAATCGCTCAATCTGTGCCTCATGGGCTGATAGTGAGTTGTTCACTAAATCCATTCGCGTGGACTGAAGTTCCGAGTACTTCGTGACCTGTTCCTGATGGTCGATCGCCTTTTTCTGAGCGTCCCCCAGCCGACTGGCAAGCTGATCCATTCGTTGAATCAGGCGTTTGGTCGTTTGCTGCATCGACGCCATTTCCGCTTGTTGTTGCTGCGATCCGTCAACCTGAGTCTGCGAAGCAGCCGCCACTTTCTCTGCCATGCGCGCCAACGCGCCCGATTGGGCCTCGATCATCTTGTGCATTGCGGAAATGCGTTCCTTGATTTCCGAGACTTGCTTCTGTGTTGCCGCTTTTTGTCCCTTTGCAGATTCCGCCAGTAACAAAAGCTGTTTGTCGACTTCATCCCTCATCAGTTGCACATGAGCCACGATGTCGTCATCAATTTTCGACTGGTGTCCTTCCATGCCCGTTTCCAGCAATTCAATCAGCGCAAAGCCGACTCGCTGAGCTTCGAGATAAACAGGACTGGAATCCAGCGGTTGATTGTGCGGCGTCGCAGCCGGTGTGGGTTTGTGGCCATTTGCTGTGACTGACGCAGAACGGGAAATCAGATTCTTCATGACTGTGGACTCCGATAGGGGAACGAACGAGTTGGGAAGGGAACCATGAAACGTGTTGTAGAAATGCTCGAAAGAACGATGTGTCCCGATATTCACGATGCAATGCTGTTGACCGACGTTAATGAAACAGATGCGGACCGACTCCGTGACTCGCAAGCGATACACTCGATTGCCGGACAGATTTGCGAGCCGTTTACAGTCACGTCGCCAGATTGTTCGATTGAACAGCCGTCGCAGAACTGCCTGCTGACTCTCCCAGCACAGTTCATCGAGCTGCTGCTCAGCATCCGAGCTGATGGCATCCATGCGGATTGTCATCTCTGAAACATTGGGGCTTTTCGCCTGCGTCATAATGGGCATCCTCCTGCTGAAAGTGATTTGGTCTTCTCGCCACTTGGTCAAACGTGCGAGCGCCACGCGGAAAACCGACAGACTCAAAAACTCGTGATGCAATTCCGGACTGGCGATGCAGTGCTCACCGATGAAGTTCAAAACACGGGCTCCAGCAGAGGACTTCCGACCTGAGACTGGGAAGAAATATTCAGGAATTCGTGTGAGTTACAGTTCTGACTCGCGACCTCGATATCCAAGGAAACTGATCACCTTCGCCGAGACCTTGCCTCCGTCATCGGAACCAAATACGGTGACCGCATGACGAGATTCAATTTTCTGAAATCCCAACGCAAATGGCTGCCCGACCGGCATTCGGTGTTGCCCGTCGCTGCTGTGATCTTCACTGGGATGCTCTGGTTCTGGCTTGATGCTGAGGAATTTGTGCTTCTGCAGGCGCTGCTGCTCGTATTCGTGGTGACGGGCCGAACTGGTCGATCTATCCAACAGACTCCTGAGGACCTGTCGGTGCTTGAATTGCCGTTTGCACTCGCACGCGATGTCGATACATTCGCACGCTATAAATCCATGTCTCAGTCGCTGGCAAGAATCAGTCGAGCCCTCGATCCGATCTACCGTGAGCTGGCTCTGGAATCACTGGATGACACCAATCGCCGCATCCACACACTGGCCGATGGTCTCTTAATTTTCGAAGGCACGGAAACCTGGCGTCTCGTGTATGAGCGGTTGCTGAGGAGTCCCGGACTATATCTGTATCGATCGGTCGCATGGATTCAATCGGCGGCCTACTGGCAGGATGAACCCGGTCGCAAGAGCATGGCCGTCAACTTCGAACTGCAAAGCTCAGGTCAGGTGACGATTGAACGCATCGCCATTATTGCTGATGAGTTGTGGCCATCGGGTGATGTCTGGCCCGTGGAAACTCTCCGCCAGTGGATTCAGGAACAACACACTCGCGGAATCAAAATCAGCTTTGTCCGTGCGTCGGCAATCGTTGCGGAGCCTGAGTTGCTGGCTGATATCGGCATCTATGGTTCTCGGGCAGTGGGAACGCAGGAACTGGACGAACAAGCTCGCACGATTCGCTTTCGGTTACTTTTTGACTTCAGTTCCGTAGCAGCTGCAGAAGACCGCTGGAATCGTTTGGCCGTATACTCAGAATCTTTCGCAAGTTATCTGGATCGGTACGAAATCGGCGGTTAAAGTGATCCTGTACCCGAGTCAATTGGTTTGGCTCGGCAGAAAGTACAGGCTTGCGACCGCTCCTCTATCTGGATACGGCGCGGCTGGGCCAGACCTTACCGGCCGCACGAGATGCACAAATTGACTTCGTTCGACTCACGGCCGAAGAACCCTCAACGCTGTACTTCGAAGAATTCCTGAAACACGGCTACGACGCATGGCCGGACTCGTATCAGAACCGCTTTCCTGACCTGAAGTCATGGGCCGGCGTTCGAGGTCTCAAACAATCTCTCCGCCAACTGGCAGGTGCTCCGGATAACTGGAACGTGCTGCTGGCCAGTCGCTCGCTTTCGCTCGTGCAACTGGCCGCTCGAAGCATGTTTCAGGTCTGCCGAAACGTGTTGGCCACCGACCTGAGCTGGCCCACCTATCAGGCTGCCGTTACGCAGCAGGCATTGGCTTCAGATTGCCAGATCACGACGGTCCCATTGCGCGAGTCCATCTTTCATGACGGTTGGACTGCGGACGATGTGACGTCATTCATGGCCAGAGCATACGCCGACAACCAATGCGACGGGCTGTTCCTGCCAACCGTGGACAATTTGGGAATCCGGGTCCCCATCCGGGCCATCGTAGAGCGAATCCGACAAACCAGCCAGATTCCGTTTGTTCTCGTCGATGCGGCCCAGGCATTCTGTCATGTTTCGCTGGACGACAGTATTTCCGTCGCCGACTTCATCGTGTTCGGCAGTCACAAATGGATGAAAGCTGGGCAGCCGATGGGAATCGGTTTATTCGGCAATCGCTCGACGCAGCAGCTAATCAGCAACACACTCCGACAAATCTCCGAAACCGGAAGTGACTTGGACCCATTGATGCAATTCACAGAACAACTCGACGGCGGATCACTCAATGGCCATAGCGAGACCGTCAACCTGACTCCGTTGTTTTCGTGTGGTGCGGTCGCTGCTGTTCACACCAAAAATGCTCATTGCAACGAAGGAACGCAGAATGACGATCTGGATTCTGCCATCCATGACATTCCGACAAGTCTGTGTCATTGGAGGCCAATTCTGTCGCATCAAACGTTGCGGAGTGGGATTTCACTCTACGCCCGCAGGACATCAACAAATCAGGCAATCTCGGTTGAGCATACTCGCAGGGAATGGTTGTCACACGGCTGTGTTGTAACCGCGTATCCAAACGGCTGGGTTCGTGTTTCTCTGCCTGTATTCTCGCCTGAAGTTATTTCTAAGAACAGCCACATTGCTGACGATCATGATGTCGCAGGGTCAGTTCGAGGGTTCAGGCGGTAAGAACCCGCATGTTGCTGCTCAATGGGCCAATCCGCCGCAGGGTTTCATGAGCGTTGCCCTTCGGGGCGGGCTGTTCCAAGCTCCGCTTGTACCACAGTCCGGCAAGCAGGACTGCGGCGTAATCGTCATTCATGCGTCAATTCACTGACCAAAACGTCATATCGCACATAGAATTCCCTTGGACCGCCGACAATCCTAAATGCATCCGTCAACGAGTCAGGCACTGGAACGAATATCCGCTTTTGGGTGATTAGCGTTGTAGTCGGGAACATTCCACCACTAGCCTTGTTTCCATCAATGGGCTCTCGCAACTCAATGTCGTAGTACAAACTGAGCCTACCTGTGGCATCCGTAAAGATGTAAACGACTCGGTGTCCACCCCAAATAATACGAGTCGTATGGGGCGCACGGAAGAAATCGGCTTCAGTCCGGACCAATCGGTCGGAAAGCCCAAGCAACATCGTGAAACCATTTAGCTGCGGATAGCGTTCCGCTGTAATCAAGATTTTAAGATTGGAAGCCACATCTTCCCGAAGAATGGGTGGACTGGGTAAGTACTCGTCGCCAACTTGGACCACCGGTACTACTGGCGATTGTACAACGTCCGGAATTTCCGCTTCTATAGTTCCGACTTGGTCGCTGGTGACGCTTTGACTCTGCGCACGAGCAGCAGATTTTGCAGTCCTCAACATTTCCTCCATACTGACTGCCCCGGACAGGTATTCGCCCAAGACGGTTTCTAACTGTCCAAACTCCGCCTCTTCATAGCGATACAAGTCACGGTTTCGTTGCAGTAATGTTCGGAGTGAATCGACACCATCTCTGGTCGACGAAGGAACAAACTGCTGCACTCGCTGATAGATGTGTGCTCGTACAAAATCTTTCATAAAGGAGCCAAATACATCCCATGCGGTGTCGTAGCACTGCATCAGCGGAAGAAGTACTGGGCTTGCGCGGGAAACTAGCACCGTCAATTGTTCGCCTTCCTTCACCGGCAGCACAGTGACACCATGAGAAATCTCCGCCAATTTGACTTCGACGTCTGGAATCAAGTAATCATCGCGAAGTATTGCCGCGACTCGAAGTGCTACGGCCGCCTCGGCAGCCTTTAGCTCGATCGGCTGGTAGACTTTGATGACTTGCGCCGAATTCGGCAATTCAGGTAAGTGCAGAAACTGGTTTAAGTATTGGTTCTGCACTGTTCTTCGGGGTTTGCCCTGTGCAAGTTGAAGGACGCAAGACGTGTCGTTTGCAAACATCAGCAACGCCTGAGTGTCAGTACCGCAATAGTAGAATGCTTTGCGTGAGCCGATTTGTGTTTTAACGTCCCCGAGCGCTATTGGCACATCGTCCGGATACAAGTTAATAGACACTCGACGCGCCAAGTCAAATCGGCCGTGATTCACAACCCATTGCAAGAAGGCATTGTTTTTGTCCGCAGCGGAAATCGTTGACAATATCTCAGAAGCTGCTCGCTCGGCAAGGAACACTAGCTTTCCTATTTGCTCAATGCTTTCACGACCGACAGCTTCCCGTCCAGCCGTCGGTTGCAACGAAGAAAGGTCCGCAAAGCCACCCAATTCGTAAGTGCCTGCGACCGGTACCGGAGCAAGACCAAACGAAGAACGCAGGCCCATCAATTGCCCCCCTGATTGCAAGAGCATCATTGATCCAGCGATGGCCACTCCCGCGAGAGAAATGTTCTGAACGAATACTAACACCTGACCATTGTTGTCCACACGGACCTCGAATGTTGCCGTGAATGTGCCGTCTGAGAATGTCTGTTTCCCCTGCACGACAAATCCTCTTCCAGTGAGCGGAAGTCTGGATTCGAAGGTTGCACCACTGATGAGTGTTTGGTTTAAATATACAGGTACAGGCAACAGAGCGACGTATGGCTCAAGATACTGTCGCGCTTTCTCAATTGAAATCGTGTGTTCCGCGTCTAGGAGTGCTGACACCGTAGTTCCGACATCACGTTGGGTCCCAACTGTCGTGAGCGAGATGCACTCTTCGGCAATTCTGAGCGACTCACGTTCCGCTACACTTTTAAGCACGGTCTCACTTCCCTCGGCCCTCGTCTCGACTTCAAGCCGCGAGCAAACACCAAAATTGGCCATCGCACCAATTCCAAATGTGCCGACCACTCCCGCCTTCCGAGCTTCTTCCGACTGCTTTCCACTTGACCCAGCTTTCCAGAAGTTCTCCCGCAGCACTGCTTCATCCATGCCAATACCGTTGTCGGTGATGCGGACTGTCCTTGACTCGACAACTACATCAATACGACCCTCCGATAGTGGTCTCCCGCTTCGCACCATGCGCATTCTGACTGCATCATAGGCATTCTGAACGTTCTCCCTTAACAGGGCTAATGGAGAGTCATATATCTCGCGAGCGAGTATTTGTAACACTCTTGCCGTATCCACCTGAAACACTATGCCTGGGTTCATCGTATTCGTCTTTCCGTGATCCTGCGCCGAATCTCTCGAACACTGGGGTCTTCGTTATTGGCAATAAATGGTAGATTGGAGAATGCGCCCGCCAGTTCGTGGTTTCCCGATTCAAGAATAGCGCCGCCCACGATGATGGCTTCTTTGGCAGTGAGTGGCGGCCAAAGCAGATCGAGTGCGGCTTTCGAATCATTCGAATTCTCGATAGCCTGCGCTAGCAAGACGCGGGCAAATGAATCATTCGGCACGCTGCGTAGCGTAAGAATCGCTTCATCCCACCGCTTTTGAGACAGGAACAATTCCGCCTTCTCAACTGACAACCTGGACTCGATTCCGGGCGGTCGGACAGTCGGCGGAGGACAAATCGAAAACTCCAAAAATGACTTGCCGACTTCAACAAAATTGCCAGGTCCCCAAATTGGCAAAGTAAAGTCAGCGTTAACCATTCGTCGCTGATGTGCGCGGCCTTTCCAATTGGCAGCGTCTATCTCAATAAGATTATAGCCACGTGGTTCGCCTGGAGTCAGTTGAGTTGGCCCAGCGCACAACGTGCTGGCACTGAAAACGGTGATCTTTCGATTCAGCTGCCCAACTCGGGAAAACTCATCGACAAATGTGCTTCGATGTTGATGACCGTGAAATCCCAATGAGACGCCTGCATCAATCAGCACTTGTAGAACATCTGCATCGAGGTAATCATCCTGCATTGGGCCTCCAAACAGGCTATGGTGCCATGTTGCGGCAATAAGTCGACCAGCATGTCTTGCACTTCGGATTTGTCGCGATGTTTCAGAGACGCACGTTGGATGAAATCCTCCGGCACGATGAAAGTGGTCGTTTTCATAGCAGCTGTTGAGTGTCGCAATCGAAAGGTTGAGCGACGGGAACTCAAAAAAGTCGAACTGCGAGGCTGGATTGAGTGAGTACGTTCGACGGCCTTGGTAAAAGCCGTGATAGCATTCACTAAAAGCTGACAATCGAGCGGCGTATTGATCTCGGCGTTCAATGCGGAAGAAGCAAAGATCCGTCCACGACCACCTCAAATCCGTGCGTGGATTGAAGAGCTCATTTGTCAGGCGCCTCCGTTGATCTGGTTCAGGTGGAATTTCAATACGAACGCAACTGCTAAGAACCGTGTTGACGCAAACATCATGATTGCCGGGGAGAATAACCACACGATCACGATCACCTGCGAACAGCTCGTTCGAGATTTGGATCAGAAACGCTTCAGCTTGTTCATATTGACGTTTGAGTTCATCCGGCGCATTCGGATTGCCTGCCTTTACGCCGTATACAAGATCACCACTTACAATACACAACGTAGGACGAGGAATTGGCGGCGATTCAAGAGCAATGCGATCCATATCTCTCGAAATTGACTCAACCAACGCTGAGTTTTCAATCTCGTTTGTTAAGTCTCGATGCAGATCAGAAAGGTGCAGGATTGAATAGTTCATTACTCCCATGCCTTCGTCTTAAAGCCAAGGCTGGTAGCGTTTTCGGTCACGGCTCGTTTGATCTGGTCGGATGCGCCGGATGGAAACTCAGCATTGATCTCGACGGTGATGTTCAGTGAAGCGTTCGGGTCGCTGGCGAGAAGGGTGATGATTTCTTCGGCGACTTGAACCAGTCGCATTTTTGCGGTCGAAGCATTGATTTCGACTGAGCCGTGAAAGGACTTCGGCTTTGTCGGTTGCGGTGTAGGACCGGGCGGAATCGGGCCTGGTGGCGTTGGACCGGGAGGTGTCGGGCCGGGGCCGGGTGGTGTTGGGCCGATGATGATCGGGTCGGGCTTCTTGATGCTGGCTTCGTAGTCCTTCGCTGCAGAGGGCTCGATCAGCAGCAATGTGTCGTCCAGTTGGACGCTGCCTTCGGCGATCTGGAAGCCGTCAAACTTGCCGTCGAATTGGCCGTAGGCTGTGCCGAAGAAATCTCGGGACGCAGCACCGGTGCGGATGGCGTTGAACAGCGAATCGCGATTCTTCAACCTTGGTAAATACAGATAGCGGAGCGTGTCCTCCCAGAAGGCCATCGCACTGGCCGTGGTTTTTCCATCCTTCCAGTACAACTCCTGCAGCTTCGTCCTCAGGTGAATCGCGGACCAAGTGGTGATCACCAGTTCGTTATCGATGCAGACTCGTTCGAGTTCGCTGCCCGTCGATCCGCCGCTGGTGGTGAGCGGGAATGCTTCAACAATCGGCTTTGGATCTGTCGCCGTATGCTGAACGGGACACAGCAACCACTTGTAGCATTCTCGTGCGGCTCGCGGCACAACTTCTTCGGCGCTCTGCAGTTCCTTCTCCGCCTGCTTCTTCTGCAGCAGGTCGATGTTGAGCCGACCCTCTTTGACGTCATCGACAATTGAGTTCCACGCCAGCGCGGTACGGGCGACGTCACGCAGACGGGAAAGGATTGCCATGTCTGGAGCCAGAAACACGAGGCGATTCCCGCGATAGCGAGGTTTGGTACCGTTGTTGCGAACGTAGTCGAGGACTGCAGTCGTGGCTTGCCGTTCGTCGTCTCGTGAATACCAATGGTCCGGTGAAAGGATTACGAGCCGCAATGCACTGTCATCGGGCACGTCAGCATTCGGAGTAAAGATGTGGACTCCGTCAAAGAACGCCGCACTTCCCATCATCTTCCTCAGTGCCTCGCCGATCCTGCCAAGTACTTCGCTGCCGTCTTCGAATCGCCGTTTGCGGTCCTCCATTTCACGACGAAGATTGGCGCGCGTATCGAACCAGTATCGAGTGGCGTCCTGAATCTTGTCGCCGGAACTGTTCAGGTAATGGAGACGATCAGCCAGCCGGTTCAACGCGTCAGAATAGATGGCCGACGTCTGGCCAGGCTGCAGACAACCGAGTAACACACGAGCGCGATCGAGGCCGCGAATACCGGCCTTCCCGGCAACGGAAGACGGAGCACTGCCGAGAAACAACGTGCGGGCAACGCGGCGGGCTGCATTGACTTGGCCGAAACGGGGTTCTCGATTCTCCAGTTCCGTTGTCTCGGCCCGATCGCCGTCAATGTCTTTTTCGACCACTGCGTCCCAACCGGCGGGCAAGTAATAAGTCAGCTCGTTCCGCGAACTGCCGTCGTGCAATGGGAGACTCCCGGGCAGAATCATCAGATCTTTGTTGTCATCCTTCCACAGTCGATAGATGACTTTTGCCATCAACTTCAACACACCGCGAGTGCGTTGGAATCCATCGATGGTCGTCCAGTCCTCATAGAGTCGATCGAACACTTCGGGATGAATTGGGTAGGCTTGAACCAGTCGGTCGTAGTAGCGGCCCTCTTGTGTTTCGGCTGGGAACTTGGCTCCTTCCGCAACGTAGGCGTCGGCGAACGCTCGACAGATCGCGTCACGAGCACTGACTTCCCGGATTGTTTCGAACAGCCGGCGGCGGACGATTTCAAATGCTTCCTCGGTAGCAATCGGCTTCCACAGGGCCTGAACCCTGCCGAATACATTCTCCAGGGACAACAACGCCATCAAGCCACGCGCGCCACCGACCTGTAGATTACGTCCTCCATCCTGGTTGTTCGCCAAACTCTCTGGAAGAGAAGCCAGAATAATGGCGTTGGGAACGAGCTTGCACGCTTCAGTCAGCGATTGCACAAACGAGATATTGCTTTCAAATGTCCCGCCGCTGAAGGACGCGCCTTCGGGAAACTGCCGAATGTAGGCGACCAATTCATCCATCAGGACAACGCAGGGCGCGTACTTTTCCAACAGATCACGCAGCACATCCTTCCCAGGTGAGGTGCCCGTTGAGTCGGCCTCCTTCACCATCGCAAACCCTTCGCTGCCGCCAAGCTGCCACGCCATCTCGCCCCAGAGCGTTTTGATCGTCTGCTTGCCATGTTTCCAGGGCTGACCGGGTGCATGAGCAGTTCCGTCCAGTACCGCGACACGTGCCTGCGGGACATCCATCATTCCGGCCTGATCCACAATCGCGGGGATGCCAGCGAGTTCCGAGAGTGGGCATTTCCGTGTCGCCAGATGGTAAACGGCCAGCATCGTGTGTGTCTTGCCGCCACCGAATGCCGTTTGAAGCTGAATAACTGGCTCGCCGCCCTTTCCGACAAGCCGCTGTGCAACCTGCGTCAGCAACAGTCGCATGCCTTCGGTGATAAAGGTGCGATCAAAGAACGCAGCAGCGTCCTGATACTCCTTCGTCGCTTTGCCCGAATGGACGGCTGTGATGTCCGCTGCGAACTCCGACTGCTGAAAGGTTCCTTCCAGCACGTCGCGATGTGGGACTGCAATTTCTCGCCAGGGTTTCATAGCTTGCTCTTTATGGTGACTCGATTTCCCCGGCTTTGACTCGGGCAATCAGTCTGTCAGGTCGAATGAATCGTCCAGTCTTCGAACGACAGGTTCGGAATGCGTTCAAAGTCGATCGTGTTTCTTGTCAGCACAGTCATCTGATTAGCAATCGCGATAGAAGCAATTCGCAGGTCCATTGCTCCCACTCGGATCTTTCGCTTTTTGAGATCATCGTAAATGTCTGCGGCTGCAGCACTGAAAGGGAGCACCTGTGCTTGCGCAAAATCTGACAGAATGCCGTCCAATTCCGTGTAACCACGAACCAGCAGTCCAGAATCTCTGGCCCGTGCAATATAGGCCGTCCAGCCGTTCACTTGCTCATGGAACGAGACGATGGTCACGAAGAACAGATCCGCCGAATACGCCGAGATGCGAATGGCGAGACGGCGGTATTCGTCAGTGCTCGTCTGTTGCAGAAGGCTTAAGTGATCCGAATCGAGAATGAACATGCGTTAGTCCTCCTCGGGTAACTCGGCATCACGCATTTCTTTCCCCAGACGCACAATCTCCTTGAAGTCCGGGTCGTCTTTGAACGAACCGGTAATCTTCTCGATCCAGTTTGCCTTCGTTCCGTTGTCTCCAGTTCTGGCTTTCAGAATTGCCAATTCACGTTCGACCTTGGCAAGTCTTACTTCGATCGTGTCCGCCATGTTCTTCCTCCTTCATAAAAAATGTGTCAGCAATTGACCGTTTCCTAACTCCATGTCGTCTCGAGGGATTGTACAAACCTGTAAGTCAAAATAATTCTCCTTGCTTCAACGCAGGTTCTTTTGCGGCGGCGGATTCGATGCCAGTCCATGAGGTGATGAGTTCGTTGTAGGCCCGAGCGTCTTCTGCCCGCCCGGTACGTTCGCAGAGTGTGTAGAGACGGTACGCCAGTTGTCGGGCAGCTTCGACTTTGGACTGGACCGCGACAAAGACTAATCCTGCCCCGGTTTCGCCCGTCGTGCTAAACACGCGGACCAGTTGATGCAGAACTTCCCAGACGGGCAATCGCTGATCGGTTTGCGGTCTCCAATCAGTTGGATACTCTGCCCATTTGAGCAACCGGACGTTGCCGCCAGACGAGTAGAGCACGCCTGAGTTTTTCACTCCATCGACGCTCGTTCCCTTGGCGCGGGCCAACGTGTCGGCATCGCCAAACTTTCCGGATTCCCATCCGCACTGCTCGAACCAATGCAAACAGAACTGCGTATCGGCGTCAAAATCATCCTCGGCCAAGAATCGATTGATCAGCTGCAGAGCTGTGCGGACCGTCATTGGCGAACCGTCGGCCTCCAGAACTGCCGCATATTTCGAGAAGACCGCCATACCGGGGCCAATTATTGCCTGTGAAAGGTCAACAGGTGCGACGGGAGAATGCAACCCTTCGGTTTCACGAGTCATCGCATCAAGAGCTAAGGGTAACGTTGAGTTGAGTTCACGGATGAACTGGCGGCGGGAAACTGTGAGAGAATCATCTGTTCGTGGGCGACAAACCAAGACTATCGAAGACGCGAGTGCGTTGCTACCCAATCCGCGGCTTCGGGTACTACGTTCCGTTCTCATTGGCCAAGTGCCGTGGATAGCGAAACCAGCGCGAACGGCTGCTTCGAGAAAAGTCTCCCACCCAGTACTGATCGTTCCTTTTGAAGAGTCGGTCTCTGACTGCTTGAAGGCGTAGTAGACTGTCGTGGGAAATGCCGGATGGGCGTCCGCTCGAATCCGTCGAAGTGCCACTTCCATACGGGACAGAAAAAGCTGTTCCGCCATATCCTTTCCGCCATGTCTCTCTGGCGTGGCAACTAACTCTTCAAGTTTTGGTGTCGAAATTGTGCTGAACAATTCCGGAAAGTCTTTCCGAAGTACCGGTCGGAGCCAAGTATAGAAGAAGTCGGAAAGATCGGCATATGGCACATTGTCGTAGTACGGAGGGTCGGTGGAGAACACGAATGGGCCGCCACCGGAAAGCTGGACAGCATCGGCCTGAGAAACCACTCCGCAAATTCCGTGCGGACAACAACCAGCAATTGCATCTGCGACAATTTTGACTGACTTTTGTAAGGTGCCACCGATGTCTGTGAGGGGGTTCAGCTCTGTGAAATCCCATACCATGGGTACGGCCTGCTGGGAAAAAAGATGGCCGGGCCGGTCTTCCTTAGTGTACCACGGGACCAAACTGCAATTGTAGTCGGCAACTTTTGAAAGCGCCAACGATATGTATGTAGTTACTGCTCGAGCGTACGACTCCTGTAAATGACTACCTTTCAGATGTGAGCTGCACAAATGCTCTGAATGGTCGTACAAGATCTTTGAGGAAACGCATGAAATCAAATGTGCAAATGTGGACATTGCTGACAGCTGGCGCCGTGTAAATAAATCCTTCCATTCAGTCATCCCATAAATCGTTGGTGTGAATGCCCGATGCTTCGCTGGGAGGTGTCCTTCGGGAAACCAGTCAGTATTGGCAAGGAGCAATGGCTCTTCGACGAAGTCCAATGGGTCCAAGTATACCCGGCCATGGTTTCCTTCTGCAACGACCGCCATCAGGCGAGCTTCCATTCGTCCAGCGACGCCCTCTGAGCGTATGTATTGAGGGCCGATCGGTGCGCCGGACATAATGCAACGGAAATTCCCGCCGCGTCCTGCTTTCGTGCCTTCTTTCGCTTCCTTTGGAGGCTTCCCAGACATGACGACGAATTGATAACCGCCGTCTTGAATGACCGGCGAGACGAACGCTCCTCGACCGCCCTTCGTACTGAGGACGAATGTACTGGCTAATGGGACGTTTATGTTTGAGAACGCCGGATTCGGACTTTTTACCGTCCGCGCCCACAGCCACGCGATTACCGTTAGCTTTTGCCCTTGGTACTCCTCAAGGTCCGGTCGCCCTTGCACAATCTTCGGCGTAATCTCGACTTGCGGATACATATGGCCAATCTGCTTCAATGCCTCATCACGAACCCATTGCCCGTAATACCGCACATCTTCCGCAAGCCCTTCGGTTCCCTTCCACTCCCAATCCACAAGTGAACTCTTCTTTCGAGACTGTGGATTGACGGGTGGGCAGTCGCAATACGTCGGAGGGATTTCGATCATCGCCTTGTTGATCAGCACAGCGACAGGGTTTAGGTCGCTTGCGTACGCTTTCAGACCGAGGCGCTGCGCCTCCAATGGAATCGTGCCACCTCCAGCAAACGGATCTTGCAGTCCCGGCATTTCCTCCGGATTGAACAGTGTGGCAGCTTGCGGGTGGTTCCGATTAAGTTCGCACGTTTCGCGCCACGAAGTTTGAATCTCTTCACGGGCCAGGTTGAGAATTTCTTCGTTTTTTAGGCTTTCCCATCTGACCATGTCCTCGATGATTCCAAAAAGTCGCGCGCGGGCTTTAGTCCAGTGTCCTTTCACCTGTTTGTTGGGATCGACGCCGGGATTTTGGCATCTCCAAAGGTCTTCCGGGTCATGAACGAGTTGTGAAAAGATAACAGCCCGAGCCGCAGCAAGGGGACGTTGTGCCCACCACTTGTGCAGAGCTGATGGGTTCCCTCGATATATGTAGCTTTCGTGAACGGATGCTTGGTTTATTGCGTCTAGTGGAAGCGCGACTTCAATGAGCATTTTCGGCGAGATGATGGGGTGACTCATGGTCAACGTGACTCAGCTTTCTGGAGCAGATCGCTCAAGTTGTAGTTGATTGAGCAAACGCCCCAGCCAGGTTCACGGTCGAACGGTCGGCGGATATAGAATGGGCCTTCGACGCTGTCGTCCTCATTGACGAGTACAATGGCCAGCACGAATTTGTCGCCTTGATTGAATGCGTACAGCATCTCGTTGCGGGTGATGGTGACCGTGGCTGCGCCTTTGATTCTGCCTTTGACCTCAATGTGACGAGGTTCCGGTTGCTTGTTGTCGATGGCATGTGGGTGCGATGTGAGATCCCATCCGCATTTGTCTTTGGAGACATCCACAACACGGCAACCCTGGGATTCTTCGACTTGTCGCACGGCATTCATCGCGATTCGTTCGATACGGCTGCGGGCGATTGGATCGGCGGAGATGTTGGGGGCGGTGTCTTCGTCGCCACGGACCTGTCTCATCAGACCAGCCGGAATGACAAGAGCACCACCAAGCACAATCGGAGTGCCGTTGACGACATGTCGCATTGATTGGAGTTCCTTCCTGCGGTTCTCCAGTCGGCCTTCCAAATCAGTGACCGTGCGGCGGGCGTTCTCGACGTTGAGCCTCAGGTCTTTGCCGGCTTCCAGGTCTTCCTTCAGCCTGATCCAGCGATCGGACCAGAATGCGATCTCCTTGCTGAGTCGTTCGTGAACAGCGGAAAGAGTCTTATCGACATGAGCTACACGACGATCACATACTTCACGGAAGTGTTCTGGGACCAGCGTGGCTGCTGCCAATGCGATGGCTCGCTGTTCCTGATCTGCTCGAATCCACGAGGCATTCAAAACATCTTTGATCAGAATTCGCTCGGAATCGGCCAGCGGTTCCAAATCCAGATGGGGTGCCCAACCGGCAAACGACGTTGAACCGTCTGGGTTGACTCGCACAAACTGCAGTCGTTTGGAAAGCACCTGTCCGTCACCGGACTTCACTTCGTGCGTCAGCAAGAACATTAACCACGGATCGACGCCATCGTCGGCTGGATCGACAAGGGCAGATCCCTGTCGAAGCAGATTAGCATGTTGTTCCAGCAGCAGGTCGCTGACTGCCAGCATGAGCGGATGACCGGGATGCATGAGGACGGCTCGTGCGAGCCCCGGTTTGTCCAGTGGCTGCAACGCTTCCTTTTCGAAGCAGACGCGGTCATACCGTTTCAGGACCGGTTCCAGCTCGCGCCGGTTCCGGCCAGTAATGCGGCGATCACGTTCACGAATCGACGTGGGAACGTGCGTGATTTCGAACCGTCCGCACTCACGAGGATACATCGATCCACCGAGCTGCTCGAAGGCTGTCATAAAGAACGATCGCACGAAGTAGGGTTGAAGCCGTCGTGCCTCAGCCTTCTCCATTTCTTCCTTCACGGAATAGAGACGTTCGGGACTCATGGTCTCCTGAGCGAGAGCGCTACGTTCCAGCAGTTCTTTGATGCGGCTGGTGTCCAGCACAGTGTCGATCGTGTGCAGCCGGGCTCGAACTGCAGGCAGGTCGTTGTAGCGGATGGCGTCCAGCAATAGTTCCTTGAGGCTCCTTTCCTCGAACACTTCACCGAGAATATCGAAGACGCGACCTTTAAAGGTCTCGTTGATGGTTTCGAGTTTGGTGAGCAGTCGGTGATAGACTTCGCCCTCGCGAGTTTCTTTGGCGACAAGGTTCCAGAGATGGCAAACTTCTCGCTGGCCAATACGGTGGATGCGTCCGAACCGCTGTTCAAGTCTGTTCGGGTTCCACGGCAGGTCGTAATTGACCATCAGATTGGCGTTCTGCAGGTTTACGCCTTCACCGGCAGCATCGGTGGCAAGCAGCATCCGGACTTCGGGGTCGGAACGAAACAAGGCTTGTCGTTTGCGGCGTTCGTCCCGGTGGGTGCCGCCATGAATAGTGACAATCGCGTCGGGGGTTCCGAGAACGCCGCCGATTTTCCGCTCCAAATAATTCAGCGTGTCGCGGTGTTCGGTGAAGACAATCATCTTCCGCTGGCGACCACCGGCATCGCGCATGTGCGGATCGTTCTGCAGGATCTTCGACAATTCGTCCCACTTGCGATCCAGTCCGGAATCCACCACGCCACGGGCTTGCTCAACCAGACGGGCGAGAATCACGATTTCTCCTTCGAGTTCAGTGATGGACTCTGCGGCCGTTGCCGTGTCGGTGAGTTTTTCTTCCAGATTCTCCTGCTCTTCGGCACTCAGATCGTCATCGTCTTCCGGTGCTGCTTCCAGACTCTGGGACGAGAACTGCTGACCACGGGCCAGCAAGCGTTCCTCTCGCAAACGATTTTCCAACCGCTCTTTTCGGCGTTTGAGCGATTGGAAGATGGCTTCCGGACTTGAGGCGAGACGACGCTGCAGTGCGGTGAGGGCGAAACCGACCGATCCTTTGCGGGGGCCTTTGAGTGCATCGGCCTTACCCATTTCCGTCTTTACATATTCCGTGACGGCTTCGTACAAAGCGGCTTCGATTTCCGACAGCTTGTAGTTGACGGTGTATGCCTTGCGTTCGGGGAACAGCGGCGTGCCGTCGAACTTGACCAGCTCTTCTTTGACCATGCGGCGAATCAGGTCGGACGTATCGACCTTGTGAACTCCATCTCGAAACTTCCCATAAAAACGATCCGAGTCGAGCAACGACAGGAAGAGTTGGAAATCCGCATCCTTGCCGTTGTGCGGCGTCGCCGTCATCAACAGCAGGTGGCGAACATGCTCACCCAGTCGTTCCGCAAATCGAAAACGGGCCGTTTTTTCCAGCTTTGAGCCATAGTAGTGGGCCGAAAGTTTGTGGGCTTCGTCGAAGATGGCCAGATCCCAGCCGGCTGCGAGTAGTTTGCTCTGTAAACCCCCTGCCACCTTTTCGTTTCCTTTGTCCTCCTCGTCTCTGGAGATCTGATCCAGACGCACAATGAGTTGATGCTGGTCCTCGAACGGGTTGGCGTTTGGAGAGGCTTGCTCAAGCACCGAAGAATAGACTCGAAACTCAAGACCGAATTTCTCAAACAGTTCGTCTCGCCATTGTTCGACCAGACTACCGGGAGCAACGATAAGAATTCGACGGGCGTCGGCCCGCATGATCAGTTCGCGGATGTACAGCCCTGCCATGATCGTCTTTCCGGCACCGGGGTCGTCAGCCAGAACAAACCGCAGCGGCTGTCGGGGCAGCATGGACTCATAGACGGCAGTGATCTGGTGCGGCAGCGGTTCTACGTTGGACGTGTGGACCGCCATCATTGGATCGAACAGGAACGCCAGATCAATGCGTTTGGCTTCGCACGTCAGTTGAAATGCCGCACCGTCGCCATCAAAGGACCACGGACGCTCCACTGTGGCGATGCTGATGTTCGCTTCATCGGCGCGACCCAGTAACCGTTCCTTCGTCGTGCCATCAGGTGTCCTGTAGAAGACCTGCACCGCTCCGTCGCCAATCGGCACGACGGCCGCGACCGAGGCTAAGGCCGACGGTTCAAGGCCGACAAGCGGCAGTCCAGGTTTAAGGTCTTCGAGTTTCAGCATGGTTGGCTTGATTTCAAACTCCGCGAGTCTTTCCGGCTCGTGTTGGTATAGCGATGGCTTTCAAAAACTTCTGCAGATTGGCTCGTCTAAACAGCATCACGATCAAATACATCTGGTCACACGGTTCGAATCGCAGTTCTCAAAACAAACTCGGGTCACCACGGGAATTGCGTTTCTTTGCAGGCTTGCGAACAGTCACCGGACGAAGAAGGGCCGCGACGGTGTTTTCTCCGGCGGCTCCACGTTCGTCCTCCGCAGTCCAGAGCGGAATCGCCCATACGCGGTATGTCCCCGACGCTTGACCAAGATCCAGGTAACACTGTTCATCGATTGGAAGTCCGGTGGAAGCGGCCCGGTAAATGGGTCCGTCCTTTGTGATTGATTTGTCCCTGGGCAGGAAATGGCCGTCAGCTTTGAAGGATTCACTGGCGACCGAGTATTCAATCCGCAGCCGGCGTGCTTCTCGCAATTCGTCGTCGGCACTGATACCAAAGAAATTGCCTTGGTTCGGATTGCCGACCGTCCCCATTTGAGTGGGCTTAAGCTTCCAAGTGAAGAACACGGCTGCGACAGAATCCGGCGACGTTTCCGTATAGCGACGGATCGTCGCTTCACGCGACGCATGATACGTCGATGCGAGACTGATGATGCCGCTGGCATCCGTGACGGCAGTCGCGTCGCGACTAAACCACGGCTGAGGGAACAGCAATTCAGCAGCGCCGATGTCGCACAACATTTCGAGAGAATCTTCGGCGTTCTGCCGATCACGATATCGCGCGTCTGTCCTGCACCATTCCTTAGTCGTGTAGTCCGGAAAAAACGTGTGACTGATCTCATGTGCCACGCTGAACCGCTGCCGTGTCTCCGGACGATCCATATTCACTCGCATTGTCATGCCACCCTGACCGTCGGGTACGAGTTCCGCGTCGGGACTATGGACGGGTGCTACCTCGCTGCGCCCAATCCCCCGAAGACTCGCAAGGACGTCAACACTAATCGGGAGTGATGGCTCACCAAATGAAGCGACATGGAGGTCGATTAATTCTCTGGCTTTAGCCCGGATTGCTACCGCCGCATCGAGACAACCAGTTGAACGGACGAGTTCGTCAATGAGCGCCTGTGTGGATCGCGCCGGCTGCGTCATGTCGATCGCCTCCGAGTGGTGTTCATCAGAACAAAATAGAGCTGATGCCACTCGTCGACCGTTTGCGGTTGTGCGCCGCGAAACTTTGTCGCGGCCAGTTCCTGAAGATCCTGTGCAGTGAGTTGCCCCCCCATTCGATCCCGGAACTCGTTTAGGGACGGCGGTATTTCAACGGGTCCATCCGGGGCCTTGACAGTCGCCAATGCCAGTAATTCGGCAAGTGTCGTCGAAAGTGCCTTTGCAATCCGGAGCAAAACGTCAGCAGATGGTTTCTTTAAGCCGTCGGTATCTCGCTCCAGCTCCCACAGATACGTCTTGGAAATCCCAGCCTTTACCGCAACTTCATCCAGCGATAACCCCCTGTCATCACGGATCTTGCGCAATCTCGACGCAAGATTATTTTCCGGCTGATTGGCTTGGTTCGCTGTCTCGCTCATACCTGCCAGTGTATCAAAATCGTCCGTCATGACAAGATTTGGCGTTCGTTATTGTTGACAGTCTAAAAGCGAACGGTATTGTTCGTTATGGCGAACGATTCGTAGCACCGAACTCTGGAATTCATTGCATGACGCCATCCTCATTAAAGGCAAAACGCCTGACCCGCAAAGTGGCCGCCGCCTCGACAAATGGTGATATCAGTGAAGTCACCCGTTCGATCAGGCCAGAAGTCACTGCCATGCTCTGGGGAAGGGCTGCCGGGCGTTGCGAGTTCTGGGGCTGCAATACGCCGCTCTGGAAATCAGCGGTGACGCAGGAGAAGGTCAATCGTGCTCAGCGAGCGCACATCTACGCGTTCAGCGGCAAAGGGCCACGAGGGCACAAGAGCATTTCTGCGGCTGCCCTGAACAACTTCGACAACTTGATGCTGGTGTGCCACGGCTGCCATCGGAAAGTCGACCAACACGCTGACGGCGGACGCTATCCGGCGTCGCTGCTTCAACAGTGGAAGGTCGCGCACGAACGCCGGATTGAGATTGTCACAGGCATCGACGCGACGAAGAAGAGCACCGTCGTGTTGTACGGTGCCAATGTCGGCGATCATAAATCACCGCTTCAGTTCATGGACGCGGCCCAAGCCCTCTTCCCTCGGCTGCATCCTGCGGACGATCGGGCCATTCAGCTAGGAACGATTAACAGTTCCTTCACGGACAAGTCACCGACATTCTGGGCACTCGAAGCCGAGAATTTGCGAACACACTTTGAGCGCCGCGTTCGCGAGCGTGCTGCCAGTGGCGAGGTAGACCACATTTCCATTTTCGCAATCGCGCCGCAGCCGCTCTTGATCCTGCTGGGATCGCTGATGATCGACATCACGAATGCCGAAGTATTCCAGCGTCATCGTGAGCCACAAACATGGAGTTGGCCTGATCGCGCTCGCGCGGTGAAATTCACGCTGGAAGAACCGAAGTCTTTCACCGGCAAGCCTGCACTGGTATTGGCGCTGAGTGCCGCCGTGACCGATGACCGGATCACGGACGTCCTTGGCCAAGATGCTTCGATTTGGCGTGTTACAGTGCCGAATCCCAATACCGATTTGATAAAGAGCCGAACTCATCTGTCGAGTTTCCGGTCATTCATTCGGCCGCTGCTTGATCGTATCAAGGAGCGTCACGGTCAAACCACCCCGCTCCATCTCTTTCCGGTCGCTGGAGTATCCATCGCTGTGGAAATGGGACGGGTGCGTATGCCGAAGGCACACATGCCGTGGCAAATCTACGACCAAGTGAACGCCCTCGGTGGGTTTGTTCCAGCCATTTCACTTTCTTCCCAGGACTAACCATGAACGTCACGGATGCCGAACAATCTCGCTTTCTTTCAATCATCGTCGATCATCTCGACGTTCCGAAGTCCTATTATGAAAAGGCGGCCGCTCGGCACCGCTCGCTCGGAGAGTGGCTTCATCACAAGGAGTCCGCAGTCGCGGCGTACGACCCCGATGTTCGTCCGCAGGGATCGTTCCGGTACGGTACGGTCATCCGTCCGATCAATGAAGGCGATGCCTACGACCTCGACAACGTCTGCCTATTGCGGTCGCTAAGCAAATCGGCCCTTACGCAGGAGCGATTGAAGGAACTCTACGGCGACGAAGTCAAAGCATACGCGAAGGCCAACGGGATGCTCGCGCCGGTCACTGAGCACAACCGGTGCTGGCGACTCAACTACGCTGATGAAATCCAATTTCATCTCGACACGCTCCCCTGTGTTCCAGAGGATGCGTTCGTTGTGCAGCGACTCATCGAAGCGGACGTGGCTCCGGAACTCGCTGGGCGCGCCATCGCGATCACGGACAGGCGTCATCCCCAGTATCGCGAGATCACCGCCGCCTGGCACAGTAGTAATCCTCGTGGATTCGCAGCGTGGTTTGAGCAACGTGCGGCCCTCGGACGGGTGCGGAGGGCGCTGGCTGCCAACGAAGTCCGGGCTTTCATCGAGGATGTGCCGCCATACGAGTGGAAGACCGCGTTGCAGCGAGCCATTCAGATTCTCAAGCGTCATCGCGACGTGATGTTTAGGAAGCAGTCCGACCTTGCCCCAATCTCAATGATTATCACGAACCTGGCCGCCCAAGCGTACGGCGGTGAGACTGATCTGTTGGCGGCACTCAAGAATGTTGTCACCAAGATGCCAAACTTTGTTCGCAGCACTTCTCCACGAGTTCCGAATCCGGCTGATCCGGTTGAAGATTATGCCGAAAAGTGGGCCAACGATTCCCGATTGGAGAAGAGCTTCTGGGAGTGGCATGCTGCCGTCAAAGCGGACCTCAACCGAATTCCGCAACTGCTTCGACGGACGTCACTCAAATCAGATGTTCGTTCCCTTTTCTTGGTTGAACTGACGAACGAGGAAGAACGCATTTTCAATTCCGTTAGCAGTCGACCTTCAGCATCGGCGGTGTTTGTCCCGCCGGTGATTTCGATTCCGTCCGCGACAAAACCATGGGGCAAGGATGCGTGATTCGATTTACCAACGGTACGAAGAATGGGAACTCAGCGCTCTTCTCGCAAAGTATCCCGACCTGCGAGTTCAACCGTCTGGCAGTAATGACCTGGTTCTCGCGGGCACGGTTGCATTCCTAGTCGCTGCGCCGAACGGAGTGATTATCGAGGATTCTTACTCCGTCGAGCTGAGTATTCCGCCGGGATTTCCTTCGACGAATCCGCAGGCTTACGAATGCGATGCACGCATTCCGCATGACTATCACAAGCTGGAGGGCAACTACCTCTGTCTCGGTGCGCCGATGGCACTGCGGATGACCTTAACTCTCAACCCGACACTGCTGACATTTCTGGAATTGCTCGTCATTCCTTACCTTGCCGGATATTCGTACTTCGCTCAGCACGGCGAAATGCTTTACGGCGAACTTGAACACGGAAACGACGGAATCCGGCAATATCTCGGCGAGCTGTTTCAATCGAAAACAACTGATCGTGCCGAAGAATTCGTTCGCCTTGCATCGCTCAAGAAACGCACCGCCAACAAACAGTCATGTCCCTGCCGCAGTGGCCGGCGGCTCGGAAAATGTCACAATCGAATCGTAAACATGCTGCGGAAACAACTGGGACGGAAGTGGTTCATGAAAGAGTTCGAACGATTGGTTCATCTTCTTGCATAGGCATGCCGTGCCAGTCGCAATCAGATGGCTATGCGTGCATTCAGGCACTCCGCTTCCGTGGCGACTATTTCTGCAATACTTGCGATGCAGCAGCTCACATTTGGCGCGATAACTCGACTCATTGAGACTTTCACGAACTCCTTTGGCCACTCAAGCTGGCAATTGCGGCTCGAAGAACTTGCATACAGATCTCCGCCGTATGTTTGTCAGGGTCGAATCTAGAACTCATTTGTTGGTACGGATGGATGTAATTGCGAAAGTCACGCAATGCGTGGCTAAACTTCCTGATATCCAACTTCAGATAGCCAAGCTCGCACGCTGCGTCGATCAATTGTGCCAGCGACCAATCGGGAAACGCTTTGACCTTTCCTGCTGAATCTTTCGGACTGCATGGAACCTGATTGAATTGTCGAGGATTGGCCAGCGCTGTCCCCAGCAGAAGTCCCTCCAACACGCTTCCACACATGAAGATGGCTGCGAGCGGAGCGCCAGCATTCAGGCTGCGACCAGCTTCGGTATACCGCGCATGCAAGATTGGGATCAGAGTCGCTTCAATCGGAACCTTGTCGATGTTAGCGTCTTTGAAGTCCTTTCCCAGAAACTGTGCTTCCGTTTCTTCTGCCGGATGTTGCCTCCCAAGCAAGCGACCGATGATTTCTCGGCATCGATTCGCTGTCGTTTTCTGCTTCGGGCTGGGCTCTGGATGTTTGTATGCCCACACCTCTATGAGTTCGGACAGTATTTTCCCGACAACTGCATCGTCTTCAACTTCCCAAAACGCACGCAACCTCTTTGCCTTTGAGTCGCCGTATTTCTCGTACTTAGCCGCGTAAATATCTTTCCCGACAGACTCGACAAACAATGACGTGAACGTCTGGTTGGTGAAGTCGAGCACATAACCACCGGACATTTCGAGCAATTCCTCGAACGGCTGTCTCTCGATCGTTTTCAGGCTGCTCATGTTTTGGGATTTCGGAGATCGTGCGTGTCGAATAAGAAAACGGCCAAGGTTGTCGCCGCACCGGCGGCAAGCCTCGCGTGCCGAGTTGTCAGGCCCTTTGTCGAACCATTCTTACCGTGCCCCGTCCCGTATAGATTGCGCAGTTCAGCCAGCCCTTGAACAATAGTTGATAAATTGCCGAGTATCGCCTTTACCGTCTTTGCGCCTTTGACCTCTTCGGCAACGCCGTCCGGAATAAGTTGCAACTCTTCAAGTGCTCTGCGAACAAGCGGCAAAAGATCCGGACGGTCGGTCACAGGCTTTCCGCACGATTCAAGAATTGTGTGGCAAACAGTCTCAATAAGCTCCTTCGCAGTTCCAATGGCAAGATCAGGATCACTTTCGAGAGCCGATTCCATTCGATTGATTTGTCGATGGACATAATCGGCATCAACTTGCTGCGCAACAATCCTTGCCGACCGAATGGCGTGTTGAGATGATGTAATTCGACGTGTGCCGTAGATCGATCTACCGGATATGGTCGTCTTCTCAGCAAGTTCCCACCCGTCGGTCGCCAACAAGTCGTTGAGCATGACTATGACAGCCTTGGCCTCATCACGATTCTCCCGAACCACTGGATGCACCGTTTCCGCAAGAAATTGAAGAAATACTTCATCCGGGCCGTTCAAAAGCTGGAGTCGTTCGTCAGAGAATACCCATGTGTCGTCCCAGTCGAGGTTGTTGATACGGTGCTGCCAAATGTCGGCCTCGGCATTCGCAAAGCGACTGTCTGTCGAGGGCAGGGCAGCTAAGTCGTATAAGCGATTCAAGAACTCAACATCGTTCATTTCTCCACTCCAGCAGATACCTTCTCGAATGAGCGCACGCCGAATATCACGTCGAGTGATCTCACTTATGGCGTAAAGGTGTGACGCTGACGATTGCGGTTTTTGCATGGTATGAGGATGACACCTTCCTTTTGTCACAAGTTCACCTGATCGCCACGACGTATGCACAGCGATCTACGCGGATCGCAAAACGCAACCTGTCGGCGGAAGTCAAGGCGTTTACATGAATACGAATCGGAATTCTAACTAATCCCCTGTCAAACAAAATCGACGCGACGACGATTAGGGAAGTTTGCTGAACCAACGTGCGAGGGGCTGCCCTTCGGGCCGGGCTGCTCCGGGCTCCGCTGCCGCTCGGTCCGGCGAGCCGGACTGCTGCGCACCCTGCACATCCCTAACGCGGGATAATCAGTCTCTATCTGCACGCTGGCAGTCTCTCATTGTGCCACGGCGTCAAGGTCCGCTCGCACCTGCGGTACTCGCTGCTGCTCGGCCTGCGGCCGAGACTCCACCTTGACTTGCCGTGCCATTCACTGACGGGCCAACGGCTGGTCAACTGCAACATCAACATCGCATCTGCCGAATGCGACTGAACCAATGGAGTTCGCCATGAATGATCAGAATGCCTCAAACAACGTTACAAGCAAGATCGACTCAATCGAAGACGCACGCCGCGAGAGGCTGGACGAGATCAACAGTGAACCGGGATCACGTCCAGCACTGGAAGCGAAGCATGGTCAGGTTTGGGACACTACTGAACTGCAACGGGATTTCAGGGTCATCGGGTTTCTGGCACCGTTCATCCACGTTTGCCGCAGAGACAACGGTGAAGAGGGAAGCATGGAGTTTCAGCACAACCCTCGATTCTATTTCAACTTTCAGCCGGACAGCCGCTGACAGGAACTCGACACGGACGAAGACGAATGAGTCGCTTCGAGCGGCCGTTCGTCACCAGCAGCAACATTGCCATGCCAATTCGCCTCATGGTGCGTTTTTGAGATGATGAGAAAGTGTTCTCAATGGAACAAGGAGACAGCCGAATGAATGAGTCCAACCAATATATCGACGCAAAGAACGCAAAGAGCTACGTCCGCGAATTGGACGGATCGATGCAACTTCAAGCCCGAATTTCTCCCTGCGTGTTCATGTACAAAAACCATGCACTGCAAGTGGAGGTCGCTCTGATGCGGGATGATGGCACATCGCTGGGCAGCGCTTATGCCCAACATCCAGACAAGACAGCACAAACGGCAACGGACGCCGATGTCCGCAGACTTCTTGACGCGGTTCGGACTGTGGCGTGTCATCGATGTTCGGCTCCAGCGTTCGACCCTGCCACGATTCAAACAAATCGAGCCGGACTCTGTGAATCGTGTTTCCTGAATGATTTGAAGGCGGATTTGGCCAAAGCCGAAGAGGCCGAACGGAAGATCATCGCCAATCGCGATCGGGCCAGGAAAAAGGCCGGCGACACAGTGCGAATTTCCGCATGGGTTCACCCGGCAAATGGCGGTGACGATTATCAGGTCGACTGGTATTGCAAGTCGCATCCGTCACCCGAACAGGTTCGTTGCCTGCTGCAGGAAAGGAATTGCCAGGTCTGCGACGACTACCAGATCATCAATCTTTGATTCCAGCGCCTCGCTAAAAGTCCAATTACAAATTATGCCGCCGCGATCCACGACCGCGGCGGTAGTCGTGCCGTTGCGATTGAGTTCACCTCGTCGACAGCTGATCGGATTGCCCTACGCCAGGTAACAGCACGCCTTGGCATTTCTAAATGCATCACGGCGTCAAGGTCCGTTCGCTGGCAGTTCTGATCGTACCACGGCGTCAAGGTCCGCTCTCGCCTGCGGCGTTCGCTGCTGCTTGGCCTCTGGCCAAGGCTCCACCTTGACTTGCCGTGCCATGTCACCGCTGACCAGCGGCTGGTCAATTCAATCACTGACATCGCATCTGCCGAATGCGACTAACACTCATGGAGCACTCTATGACGAATCACGGACGAATCAACAACACGAGATTACTCCCAGATGAAACCGAAGACACCAACTGCGATGTTTGCGAACAACTGAAAGACGAGCACGAATGGCGTGTAACGCTCGAAGCAATCTACGGCGAAGTCTGGGATACTTCAGAACTTAAACGTGATTTCAATGTCATCGGCTTTCTGGCTCCAGTGGTCGCAGTTCGCCGAAAGGACAATCAGGAGGAAGGCACGCTGGAATTTCTTCATCATCCGCGACTCTACTTCGGCTATCGCAGCAGCCAACGTGACTGAACCAGAACCCAAAGATGCTCACGAGACACATCAGTTGCCGCGTGGGCATCTTCACTTTTTCTGCGACACCGTTGATGGCTCGGAGAATTCCGAAACGTCAACGATGTTGAGAATGCCCTCAATGTAGTACACCAGCCAATGGCCGTCCGGGGAGAATTGCATCAGATCAACTTTCGGAGTCATATACTGTCTGGTTCCGTGCTTTGGGGCGGCGATGGATGTCCTGATAAAACCGGTCTGTGCGTCCCAGAGTTCCAGTGCGCCTCCCGGTACAGCGACAGCAACAAGCGACGTTGTGACTGCGATTTTCTCAATGCGTGTCTCCGAGACAGAGAATTCACCTACAATGTCACTCGCCGCACCGACGACCGACCTACCAGCCGATCCCGAGATTGCCTTTTCGCTTTTCTTGGCGATTGATGCAGGCACCGTTGTGTCACTCGTTCCGACGAGGCCGCGTTTGAATTCCCCTATGACCACATCATACACGTCGATGCGATTGTGGCTCCCAGCGAACAGTTCGCTGCTGTCCGTGGAGAAGGCAATCGAATTGAAACTCGGTCGGTTGAATGTAATAAAGTGTCTTCGTTCCAGGCTGGTGAGATCGAAGACTTCAATTCCAAATTGCTCGCGACTCCTGATCGTATAGGACAGGACGGCAAACAGCGTCTGGTCCGGTGACACGGCATATTGCCCGACGAGGTTGATGTCCTCAGTGTTCAGGGCTCCAATGCACTTGCCGTCGAAGGCGGAAGCAAATGTGTGTCGATGATCACGCTGAAAATGCATCAATGTTTCGCCGAGGGTCTGCTTTTGCATCGCGGCAAACTGGACTGACGCCCCGGAAGCCACCGCAGGACTCCGTCGAAGCAGAATGGGTTCCGTGGTTTCACCGTTTTTTCGCAGTACTGAGATCCTGACGTATGTGCCCACAGGTCCCTTCAACCGACTGGCGAATTGGGCTGACGGCATACCGACAACGTCCAGCATTTCTCCGGTTTTACCGTCTCCCAGAGAGACAATCTCATCGCCCCGTTGCAATTCATTGCAAAGTTGTGCCGGGCTGCCATCGACTGTGGAATCAACGATCAATTTCCCGTTGCGATTGACGGTCATCAGCCCCACATATCCTGGCACGTCGCCGGTATTCACCTTCGTTCGAGAACGAGTGGAAGTGCTGAGTGTAAACACCTCGTATTCACTCATCATCAGGATGCGAGACCCGTCGCGGCAGTATTTCATGTCGAACGGAAGTGCTTTGACCTCTGAAGTCTGTTCGCCGTCGGCGAGTCGTATGAAGTGGACAACACCATTTTCAAGCCCCAGTGCCGCATCCTTGCTGTCTGGCGAAATGGCCAGGGAACGGGCGGAGACTGGAACTCGAGAATCCTCATAGAGATATCGCAAGGTGTGGTGTTCTCCTGCCGAAATCGGCCGAAACGAGACTGCAAAGACGAGGGCGACACAGAAACATCGAAGTGGGGACATGGGTCGTTCCTTTGGCAACGTTTGAATCCATACAGACTGCCGATCAGCCCGTTCTGATAGGTCAAACGCTGCAGCGCCACGCATCAAGCCGATAACCCTCATGGATTCATGAAGCGCACACGGAGCTGGGCGTTTCCCTTCGGGCCGGGCTGCTCCGGGCTCCGCTTCCGCTTGGTCCGGCACGCCGGACTGCTGCGCACCCTGCACATCCCTAACGCGACACGATGAAACACAGTCCGCTCGCTGGCAGTCTCTCATTGTGCCACGGCGTCAAGGTCCGCTCGCTCCTGCGGTACTCGCTGCTGCTCGGCCTGCGGCCGAGACTCCACCTTGACCTGCCATGTCAGATTTCAGACTGGCCATTGCCATCTGCATGAACAACTACGGAGAATCAACATGACGACATCACGCATCATCAACCAGGATCGAGTCGAGGCAGCCTCAATGTCCCTGACAACCTACATGGAAGCGAAGGGGCTCGACGGAGACCCTTGTCCACAATCCGTTAATGAAACCATGATTGACCTGCTGACCGATCTACGACACTTTTCAGCCGCAGCGGGTATCGATTTCAGTGAGGCGGTAAGGATTTCGGAGTATCACTTTGACGAAGAATCCAACTGAGTTGATTGCGACCGTGGCCGAGCAGTAGCGCCGCTGGGCTGCGAAGTAGCGATTGGCAACTCGTGATTTATGTCGTCGGCAGGATTGACTGCCGCAGCATCAATGCAATGGTAGATTTTACCATTGCTGCCAAATGGTCGGACAATACGTCGCCGGAGCGGCACGACTTCGATCGGGATTCGGCTGAATCCCGATTCCTTTCGTGTCCGATTGACAGCTCGCCAAATATTGAGCAACTGGCGGCGGACAGGTGCGTAGGGTTCGAACGGGATTTCGTAGAAGGCTTGGGCGACAGTCTCTGCAGAACGATGTACGGCCCGTTCCAGCATCCATGATTTCAGCTCCAAGTATTGTCGGCGTTCAATTTCCACATGAGCGTGCCAACGCGGATCTTTCTGACCCGTTCGAGTGCGGCCACCGCGACGATAGCTGATGGAATAACCGCCAATCTTCAGGGGTGTATGTCGGATATCGTGAATTGAATTAAACTCTGCCTCAAAGAACTTGTGCTGCCCCTTTGTGGCAAGAATCACGAACGTTCTCCCCAGCCGCAGGTACTGCAGATTGGCCTGGCCCAGCCGCTTGCGGCGCGCCCGGGTCGATTCTGACACTCCGATTCCGTATTTCTCGATCACTCGCTGATCGACCTGCCGGGCGTCTTTCTGAGCTGGAATGTGGCCAGTCACATAGAACCAATAGCCATGCCGCAGGTAGCAGCAGGCGATTTGCTGCACGAAGCCTGTAAGAGTTGTTGCTTCAGCTCGATACTGCATGAGCCTCCGTTGGATGTGTACTTCTGAATCGTCACGCAAAACCGGGACAGACATTCCCGTCTGAAACCGGTCGGTGCGTTTCCTCCATTTCCCGAAACCCAGTCCCGGTTTTTTTGTAAAATGCGGAGCTTGCTTTTTAACGGCCCAAGCTCCGCGAAATGCCGCAATCCTTAAATGAGGGGGACGTCCCTTGCAGTCATTCGAATGCCTCTTGCCGAACAGTCGTGTTCGTCAGGATGGCAATCGTTCGACCGTCCAGTTTCAGGATGCGGCGGCAACTCCATTCAGGAGTACACCGCCGCCAATCCATACTGCCCTCCTCAAAAGAAAACCGTTGGCGTCCGCATTTGCGTGAGTACACACGCTCAGCGTCCGCCGTCAGTTCGCCGCCACAGGAGACCGATCCTTCCGAATCAGTCTCGTGTAACCGCTCGCGTCCTATCAAGAACCGGCTTCCCACCATCATGAGAAGCCGGCATGTCGCTTCGACACTTCTCAGAAGTGCCCGTCAGCCCTTTCGTTGGAGCTTGTGTGTCCGGCACCACCCGTTGACACGCTCACGACATCCGACTGCCTTGCCGGTCTGTCGCTCGATTCCCGCAGAAACTTCCGTCGCTGGGTTCATCGACTTCTACTCAGGCCACACTCCCC
>Ga0154020_10001039_pt1 | contig 34391 bp, 29 predicted proteins | sample Klosneuvirus_201_FD_109709 | JGI IMG/M metagenome (GOLD analysis project Ga0154020, IMG submission 109709) | Active sludge microbial communities from wastewater, Klosterneuburg, Austria - Klosneuvirus_20160825_MG | ecosystem: Engineered > WWTP > Aerobic digester > Activated sludge | place...
CCCTTGAGCAGCTGGTCTATCTCGAAGTGCCGCTGAAAAACTTCGGTGCAGAAAAGCCCGAACTGGCCCAGCAATACACCGACGCCAAACAGAAATACTCGGTGGCGTTGAGCTTTTTCTTTGAAGATAATTTCGTCGAATCGTATAAGCTGTTTCTCGAAGTGCAGAATAGCGTCGAAAAACTCTATGAACAGGTCTCACTGTTTTACATCGATCGCACCAATACCGTTCTGCAGCAGGCGGTGAAAGAAGCGACAGAAATCGAAATGCGCTATAACCGCAAGGCGCCTTTCGCGACACAGACCATCGGCAAAAAACGCGAAGCCGGCGTGCGTATTGCGCAGGACAAAAAAGAAACGCAGCTTGAAAAACGCCTTTATGATCCGAAAGACATCCACTATCTCTATGACAAAAAAGCCATCATGGACAATATTGATGTCGCCTATATGCAGTTAGGCCAGGCAAAGGTTGCGCGCCAGAAGGCCCTCGACCTCGAAAAATGGCTCGAAAAAGGCAAAGCAATGCCGCCGACCATGAAAAAAAGCCGTATAGAGAGTTACAAAGGTGTGATCGAACTTTGCCGCCAGGCGAAGGTGAATGGCATCCACGTCATGCAGCTCAATCGTATTTATGACAACTACGAACTGCAGACAAAGTTCAAAGATAATTACTTTATGAAAGAGAAGCGTCTTGATCCGGTATTTGACTTTGCGATTCCTGATGAATTTGCCAAGGATGCGAGTGATTCACGCAACGCGATGCACGATAACAATGAGCGCATTATGGTCAAAGGTGAAGATCCCGAAAAGATCTGGGCCGATGGTAAAAAGCCCGTATCGAAAGCACAACGTTTCGGCGCAGCTGGCGGCAAAAGCAGCCAGCCGGCAGATAACAAGCCTAAATAACAGAGCGGGGCATACGCCCCGAACCGGCGCCGCAAATAAAGCCGGCGCCGGAGCAGCATGAGCCAAGCACCGGTAATCCAACTCAAATTAACTGAAATAAAACCTTCCCGGTTGGTAGAAATAGCGTACTCGCCGTTCACCGGACAATTTTCACAAAAAGACATCAGCACTGAATTTCATATTCCGTACACTTTGCCGATACTGGAGTGTGACGTCGCAAAAACCGCATGGATTCTCACAATTTTTTTCAGCAACGCCGTGCGGTACACACCTGCATGGGGCAAGCTGATTGTCAGGGCCAATGTGGTGGCCAAAAAACTCCGCATTACCGTCGAAAACACCGGCTACGGGGTACCGATGGAGAGGCTGCAGCGTATGTTTCAGCGCGATGAAAATTCTGAATCGCCTGAATTTGGTCAGGGACTCGCGTTACTCCTGGCCGCAGAGATCGCCGAAGCGCAGCATGGCACGATCGGCGCCAGCTCAGAACTCGGCGTCATGACGCAATTTTACCTGGATTTGCCGATCGAAAAACTCACCGGAGAAAAACAATGAAAAAGAAAAACACCCTGAATCCCAAACTCCCGTTTGCGGGCCTCTGCGCGGTTGTCTGCGGCCTGCTCTTGAGCTTTCCCGTACCCGCGCAGGTCTCCGAAGACGTAATATCGCGGGTGCTGGACGATTGCCCGCAGAGCGTCAGCGAAGCGTATCAACGCAGCTTGCCGCGTTTTGCGAAGATATTACCCGCGAAAAAAGCCGATCCGGTAGTGACGCTCGAAGCGGTTGTGCCACGCGCCTGCTACCTCGAACTGCAGGATTGGCAATTACAGACTGCGCTGCAGCTCGGCCATTACGGTCTGAATCAGGGCCTGAAAGCCGAAACCATATCGGATCTGACCGAAATGCTCAGCTGGCGCATGATGGCTAAAGAGATTTATCTGAAACTTGGTAAAGTCTATGAGCGCATGCAGAAGGCAGGTGCAGCCAGTGAAGAAATCGCTGAAATCTTCCTCGTGGCGCAAAATGAAGGTTTGATGCCCGATCAGGCAGAAGGTATTACGTTAGTCTATGCCGAAGCGCGCGCAGCGGGCAAAACGCATGAAGAAAGTATGGCGGCAGCAAAAGCAGAGCTCCCGGCCTTAAAAAAGATCCGGGGTGAAAAGAAAGTGCATGAATTTGTGGCCGCCAATGCGGGCGTGAAATCCCGCTCGGCTGCCAATGCACCATTAACCGGCGACGCGTTGTGGGACCAATTGGAGAACGCGATCAAAACCGGGCCGGTGACGCCGGCGAAAATAGACGGCAAAAATGGCAAACAAGGCTGGGATTCAGGCAAGTTAACAGCATTTTTTGATATCTGGAAAGGCACGCCATACAAATGGGGCGGCCTCACCAAAAAGGGCATCGACTGCTCCGGCTTTGTGATCAAAGCAATAGAATCACAGTTCCCGTCGGCGAAATATCCACGCAGCGCCAGCGCACTATCGGCCCAGGGTAGTGCCGTCGCGCGCGAAAATCTCGTGCCGGGTGATCTGGTGTTCTTCGCGGCTTCGGGCGTCGCGGGCAAAATCACGCATGTTGGCATCTATATCAGTGAAAACCAATTTGCGCATGCCTCGTCCAAGCGCGGCGTCACTCTGTCGCGCATCGATGACAAGTATTACGTGAAGCGCTTTGTTTCGGCGCGCCGGTTGTTTTGAGCTGAGGATTGCTTGCAGATTTTCCCGGACAGGCTGGTCTTTCCGCGGAATTTCCTTTTTTTCAACCGCCTGCCTGCCCGGTTTGAGATTCTTGTCGTCGACCGCGGCGCAAAAACCCCGCGCGGCACGGTGTTCGAACTCGAACTTGCCGGGCAGCGCCTTGCGTTGCCGTCTAAAGCCGAACTCAAAGTCGGCGGGCGCTATGAACTCGAAAAAATCTCCGCGACGGAGTTTCGGATTCTACGCGAAATCGACGCAGAGAAGAAGGCAGCCGAGCCAGAGTCACAGCCGGCAAAGCAGCGCAGCGAACCGCGCCTTGCCGATGGCGCCGAATATCTGTCGCTGCACCCTTCTGCCGTGAGCCCCGATCTCCTCGCGGTCAGGTTTCTGTCAGAAGGCCGAAGCATCGAAAAGACCGGCGACACTAAGTATTCGTTTGATCTCACCGGAGAGTTTCCTTTGCGTGGGGTCTTTGTCGCGCGCTCGTCCGGAAAGTATACATTGTTTCTGTCAGGCACTGCCGCCGATACCGTCGCGGTCAGGCATTTTACAGAGGTGCTCAAAGACTTTGGTGTCGAGGCGATTCGCCAGGTGAGCGCAGATGTGCTAGACCGCATCGAACAGGGGTCGATCGACATGAAAACCTGATTTTCGTGCAATGATAAACGTCAGGGGATATATCCTGTTATGGTAGCACGGCGAATGGCGTACCGTCTACCCTATGCACGCGCAGTGTTGTGCCGTCGCGCAAAAGCGATTCGACATTGGTGCACGGCGTTAAGTCTGCCTGCAGAATGCGCGTGAGGCAAAGCGAGCCGTCGCTGCGCCGAAAAGCCCCCAGCGCAAAGGGAACTTCCGACCCGGGATTAAACCGCACCGCCACCGCGGCATAAAGAGTCAGCTTTTCGTCTTCGGCGAGCGGCCGGGGCAGAGTGCGCGGGGGCATTTCGGCATTAATCACTGCAGGTTTGCGTTCGAGGGCTGAACGCGAAAGAATCGCCACTGCATTGGTGCTGTCGATGCCACCGTTGCCGCCAAACAGAAAATGCTGCGCCGCCGGATTTTTTTCTGCATGCGATAGGATATCGATAAGACCTGTGGCCGCCGAGAGTGCGATCGCAGCCTGCGTATTCAGAATGCCGCCCTGTTCGTTCACGGCAATGCGCTTGCCGCTCAGTGCCACGTGCCCTGCTGCCAAAGACTGCGCGGCCACTTTAGGGTCGAGGTCAAAGTAGTCGGCCGCCTGCCGCACGAGCATGAGCGTGAAACAGTCATAGATCCACGCATAATCGATCTGTTCAGGTGCGAGAGCGACCTGCGCAAACGCGCGTTTTGCAGCGAGGCGGCCCGGCGAAGAAAAATCGCCCCGGGATGATACATATTTATGTGAGTTACTGGTGCCAACCGCATTAATAAAGAGTTCCGTCGTTTTTGCTTTAACGCATCCTGAATCTTTGAGGCGTTGCAACACTTTTTCATGCGCCACCAAGAACGCGACACCGTGGTCGGTCGCGACAGCCACCATCGGCGTTGAATAGATGCCGGCCAGATAGCGCCTGAGTTCACCCGGTTTGAGCGCTTTGCCGCAGGTAGCCGCGCGTGCATTATTCACTGCCTGATTGCGGTAATGGGCTGTGATATTTTCTGCGTCTTCGGCGCTGATGCCGGTTTCAAACATGAACCGATCTGCGAGCAGTGCATAGAGCGCGATCAGGTTGGCTTCACTGTGTTTTTCGAGCGTCGGTTCGAGCAGTGTGTCCGAGACCTCACGGTAATAAGCAATGCTCGCCGGGCCACCGCGCGGCGCTTCGGCACCGGCAATGAGCACAAGGCGTTCTTCGTCAGCGCACAGTTTACGCGCGAGTTCGAGTGCGGCAGGCATACTTGCGCCGCCGAGATCGACAGTGTGCAGTTCAATACCCGAGAGCCCCAGTGTACCGGCTTTTTTCACCACATCCATCAGGTGGTGCGGTTCGTAAATGGATGCGCCGAAACCGATAAAATCTGTAATGTGCCCGCGCAGATCGCCGAAACTGCACCCGGCGTTAGCAGAGCAGCGTTCTACCGCGAGTTGCAGGTATTGCCCGAGTTTTTCGTCGAGCGTGAGCTTCTTATAGTTGTTGCCCGTTGCCTGAATGGCTTCTTCGACGTCCTTCTGAATCGCGTCGCCGGCTGCGAACAACAAGGCCGGCATCAGCGCTTAAACTCCGGCAAATGCGCTGCGAGCGTGCGTTGTAATTCGGCATACCAGACGGGACAATGTTCGCAGGGTTTAAAAACCGGCCGGGCGCGATCAGTATCGTGCGGAAAAATATAAATTTGAGTGTTTTCTTTTCCGGCGAGATACGCCAGCAGAAAAAATTCTTCGATATTGCGGTTGCCGATCACCACACAGCCATAGCTGATTGCACCACCGTGCACGTTGATGCCAGTCGACATAAAAGAAGGATCGCGACCGTCGAGCTCGAGCATCGCTTTATCGAATGCATTCGGGTGATCGAGATGCAGGGCGAGATGGTATTCCCGGCTGAGTCCCATCGAATCGACGCCGTACACACCTTCGGGAATCTGCAAGTCGCCGTAATAGATCTTCGGCCCCTGTTTGCCGCTGTTCGCAGAGAAAGCATAGTCCTTCACATATTTCCAGCGGCCCTGCGCATCAGGCAGCCATAATTCTGTTTTTCTCTCTGCTTTAAAAACGGCCAGCCGCACAGCTTTGGGCGGGTAGGGCACCTGTGCATCGCGCATGGGTTTTACGAGGCGCGCGAGGATTGTCTGTTTGCGCGCTTTAACGAACTCACCGGGCGATTGTGCCGGGAGCGCCGTGGTAAAAAGCAGTAGTCCGAGGGCAAAGCCCGTGCTATGGATTTTCCGGCTGGGATGCATGCGATTTTTCCTCGTGCTTTCCTGAGCCCTGACTGTGTTCACCGCCAGATCCACCCTGGCCACCGCGCCGGCCGCGGCCACCGCGTCTGCCACGCCCGCCGCGTCTTCTGCGCTGCCCCGGCTGGCCATCGTGGCCTGCAGTTCGTTCAGGCCGTTCTTTGCCGTCGTGTCCCTCGTGGCGGGGGGCGTGGTGGCGCACAGGCGGTTCAGAATTTTCGGGCGCGTTATAGTCTTTTTCATCGACATCGATGCGCTCGACGGAGTTTTTACGAATCGATTCAGGTAATTTCTGGCGCAGGCCGATTTCCCAGAACAGCGCCTTCTGCAGCGCATCTTCATCGTCTTCTGAACGGGCGATGATTTTATAGACGATAAAAGCTTCCTGAAAGACTCGGCGCAGCTGGAATTCTTTGACCCAGCCTTTGCGTTCGGTCACGTTGCGGTGGAAGTTGTTCTGCGCGGCAAAAATCTGCATCAGTGTTTCATATTCGCGCTTTGTCAGACCGGCCGATTTTTGTATCACCTGCAACGGGTCTTTTAGCTTACGCTCCATTGTCTTTTCATGGTCCCGCACATTTTTGCGAATGATGGGGATCAGTGAACCGGCCACGAGCAGCGCGTAGTAGATATTCAGGTTGATATCTTCGTGTTCCTGAATCATGCGGTCGGCAATCGTGAGGCGTTTGCCGAGCCCGGTCTCCAGAAAATCATCCACCGACATGCCCGATTGAATGCCTTCACCTGAGACGACGGCCGGCATGAGGGTTTCGAGCAGGCCGGTCGTATTCAGAGCTCCGAAAACTTTTGCAGCCTGACCGGTACGGAAGATCTTATTGTATTCTTCGTGCAGGCGCGAGCCCGAAGCTTTTGCGAGCAGTCCCTGATACTTCTGTATTGCTTTGAATGTTGCCGGGTCGAGATCGAGGCCCAAAAGTGCCGCAAACTTTACGGCGCGGTACATGCGCACCGGATCTTCGGGGAACGAAACATCGGGGTTGCCGATGACGCGCACGATGCGGTCATTGATATCTTCAAAACCGCCGGTGTAGTCGACGATGGTTTCGTTCTTAATGTCAAAAATGAGTGCATTGATGGTGAAGTCGCGCCGTGCAGCATCTTCTTTAAAGGTGCCGAACTGGTTGTCGCGCTTGAGCAGCAAATCGTCTGAGTTCTTGGCTTCGGCGCGGTTTGAGGGCAGTGAGCGCGCGGTTGAAACTTCGATGACTTTGCTGCCGCGAAACACGACGTGCACGAGTCTGAAACGCCGGCCGATGATGCGGCTATTGGCAAACATGCGGCGCAGCTCCTGGGGATGTGCGTCAGTTACCACGTCGTAGTCTTTCGGTTTGCGGCCGAGCAGAAGATCGCGAACCGAACCGCCAACGATATAGGCCCGGCAGCCCATCTGTTGAATGCGCTGCACGACTTTGACGGCATCCTGATCCATCTGGCTGACGCGTATGTTATGCTGGTCGCGCGAATATTGTTTTGGTTGTGGGTAGCGCAGAATCTGGTCTGCGGTGAGGGCCTTTCTGACCCCAAACAATTTTAGAATTTTCTGGAACATGGAAATCGAGTCCTTCTCTGTCGAGTATTCCGCCGCGAGAGCGGAAAAAGTCTTTGGCCGGCGGTGAAAATGCCAAAATCAGGGGCTTTTCAAAATAGCGAAAAGCGTATACCAGATCGCGCTGCGGTTGGGGCAAACGGGACTTTTTCGACCGGCTCTAAGACAAGCTTGAAGAGGGAGTCAGGGGCTCAAGCGCAATTGGGCTGCGGTCTATGATCTGCCTGCAGCCCAAACCGGTCAATTCTCTGCCAGAGTAAAGTGTTTGATATCCTTCAGCGAGCCGATGCGTTTCTCGGCAAATACGGCCTTTACCCGGGCGCCAATCCATAAACGGGATTCATCCTCAGGAACCTCGAGAAAATGCTGGAAATTGGTGTCGGCGCCGTCGAGCTGAAAGAAGCCATAACCGTAAGGAACAGGCTTCTTTTCGCCGGTTTCGGGGTCTAAAAACTGGAAGCGCAGAATCGTGAAACTGACAATCTTGCCCTGCGTCGCGACGGGCACAAGTTCGTGCATTTCGGTGAAGCAGGGGCCGCAGATCTGGCGCGGCGGCACATAGACCTTGGCACATTTCGGGCATTTGATGCCGAGCAGCTCGCCATGGTCCCGGAGGTGCGTGAGAAATTTGCTGCCATAGAGGCCAACGCCGTAGTTATAGGGTTGTGCTCCATCGCCTGACCCCATCGTAAAGAGGCCTTGTTTGTTTTCTTCCATCATAATTACCTCGCGCGCCCGGCGCACTCGCCTCGCCGGCGAAAATTTGAATTTAAGGGGGTGCCCAGAGCGTTTCTGCGAAACGCCTTGGCCCCCTTAACAACCCCCAAGATCATGGCTTGGCCGCTCCAAACAAGAGCATATCTGTCCAGAAGCAACCGCCAAAGCCGGTTGCGAGCGCGGTTTTCACGTCAGGTACCTGGCGCTCGTCGGCGCGGCCCTGAATTTGCAGCGTTGCTTCCGCGACGCGGATCAGCGCCGTGGCACCGATCGGGTTACCGCAGATCGGGCCACCCGAGGGGTTAATGGGCAGTTCGCCGCCCATGTCGGTGACACCGTCCCACACGAGTTTGGGGCCGTCACCGGGTTTGCACAGGCCCAAAGATTCGATCCAGCTTAAGCCCGCATACGAGTAGGGCAGATACATCTCGATCACGTCGAGTTGCTTTAAGGGATCCGTAATCCCCGTTTTGGAAAACAGTTCTTTTGACGCGCTCTTCATCGAATGCAGGCCGTCGAGACTCACGTCGGTCGTCATTGCCGCATTGTGGCGCACTGAAGTCCCCAAAACCCATGCTGGTTTGTCGCAGATTTTTTCGGCCACGTGCTCGTCGGCAAAGATCACCGCGCACGCACCGTCGGTGCGCGGGCACATGTCGAGCCAGTGCAGCGGATCGGCGATTTTGGGCGAACCCAACACCTGCTTGATCGTGGTTTCTTTCTGCACATGCGCAAACGGATTTTTTGCACCGTGTGCACGGTCACGCACTACCACGCGTGCGGCGTCTTTTTCCGAATGGTTGTAACGCGCTAGGTAGGCCTGCGCTTCGACCGCGAGCCCGCCAATCGCGCCGGCAAATACCAGGCGATCCCAGATTGGGTCGAAGGCCGTGGTGATCGCCGCCGTGGTGTCAGATTCTGTATTCTTTTCCCAGCCGATCACGAGCAGTTTTGAGAACATGCCCGACGCGACCATGTGGTAGCCGGCGATCGCGAGTGTCGTGCCAGTGGTACCGCCAGTCGTGAGTTTGATGACGGGTTTCATCGTACCGCCCGTACCGGGTACCGACCACGAATCGACGTAGTTAATGCCTTCGAAGTGGTCCATGTTGCCGATCACGATGCCGTCAATGTCGTTGATCGTCAGATCAGCGGCTTTGAGAGCACGCGTGACCGCTTCGGTGATGAGTTCCTGGCCGTTGACGTCTGAGCGTCCGCCAGTATGGTATGTCTGGCCTGAGCCGATGACTGCTACTCTGTTTGCCATATTAATCTCCTAGAACACGATGTTCGGGGCCAGCCATGCGCAAGGATGCGCTCTTCATGGCTGGCTACCCAGCGCCCACACGCAGTGCGCCTGTCCGCAAGGACCGTTGATGCCATGCGCGATTGCGGTTTCAATTTTTTTGTCGATCTGGTGTGCCCCGGCATCGCCGCGAATCTGCAATGTTGCCTCGATCATGCGGATGAGCCCCGCGGTGATGACGGCGTGCGCAGAGAGCACTCCGCCTGAGGGGTTAACGGGCAGGCTACCCGTCATCTGCGTGGCGCCGCTTTTTAGAAATTCGGCGCCTTTGCCCTCGCCGCAGAGACCCAGACCTTCATACCACATGAGTTCCATATATGAGAAGGCGTCATAGATTTCAGCGAGGTGAATATCCTTCGCTGGGTTTTTGATGCCCGCCATTTCATAGGTCTTTTTTGCCGCGGCGATGAGTGCCGGCGAACGTGCGAGATCGCGCAGCCCGAGATCGTACGCATCAGAATAGAATGCGGTGCCCTTCACATAGACAGGTTTCGCTTTACCGCCCTTGATCTTGTTTAGAAACTCTTCGCCCGAAATGATCATCGCGGCCGCACCGTCGGTGATGGGTGACACATCATAGAGTTTGAGCGGGTCGGCGAGGCGGCGCGATTGCATCACGTCATCGACGGTGATCTTTTTCGCCACCTGCGCATTGGGGTTTTTGAGCGCATTGCCGTGGTTCTTGACCGACACCAGCGCCAGATCTTCTTCGGTGACACCAAATTCTTCCATGTAGGCGCGCGCCTGTAGCGCAGAAGAGGTGATCGCATCGAGCCCCAGAGGCCGGGTGAAGATCGGCTCAAACATGCCGTTGGTGATCAGGTTGGTGTCGCTTTCAGAGCCTTTGCTGTGCGCGACAACCAGCGTGTTCTTGTAAGAGCCCGACAGAATGCGCGTCAGCGCATAGTAGGCGCCGAACGTACCGTCGCCTTCGACGGTCGACACGTTTTTTTCATACGCCCCGCAGGCATCCTGTACCGCCATCGAAGAGATCGTGCGGCCGTCCCAGAAGTCATTGGATACGGTGATGACGTTGTCGATATCTTTGATTTCAAGGCCCGCGTCGTTTAGCGCCGCGGTGGTCGCTTCATAGACCATCTCGGCAAAATTCTGTTTCAGGTTGTTGCGGACCTGTTTGGTCTGGCCGACGCCTATAATTGCTGTTTTTTCCATGCTGTATTAGCCTCGCGCCTATTTCTCGCCCGTAGGGCGAAAATAGGCAATATCTAAAATGTGTCCTTGTCGTTCATCGCGAAACACCGCGGCCACCTTCATGCCGATCTTGACGTTGGCATAATCGACTTCACCCAAAAGATGCGGCAAAGCCTGTGTGCAACCATCGAGACGGATCAGTGCGTAGATACGGGGTTGATCCGGGGGCGCTGCCAGGCTATCATATGCTCGCTGCGTAAAGGACTGCACCGTACCTGTACCAGGCAGCTCAAGCCATTCGGTGATCGGTTCTAAGGTATAAGGAGAGTTCAGCTTTGGCGGGCAGAATACTTGGCCTGTGTGTGGGCATTTGTTGGCGACGAGCTTCTTGTCGTCGCGCAAACCCTTAAGAAAACGCGAACCGGTTTCACCGACTGACCATGCATATGGTACCTTTATCTTGCTCTTGTGTACCAACAGTTCCACATTTTCCCGCCAATCGCTCATAACGGTACATCAAAAATATAAGGACAGTCTGCAAATAAAAAGAGACGAGTCAGCGGCGTGGGCATATGCCCATAATAATAGAGTCATAAGTATTCTTTACGGCATGTCTGGCTTCGCTTCGCAAGACCATCCACTTTTTTTTTGAAATCAGAGGCATGATGAAAGCAAAAACAAATTTCCGTTGGATTTTCGCGGTGCTGACCACCGTGTGCGTCACTGGGGCGGCAAACGCGCAGCTACGCAGAAAAAAACCAGTAGAACCCAAAGTCGTGAAAGCACCCGCGGTTGTTGCTGCGCCGCAAGTCGCCGCAGCTAAACCTGCAGAGGCCGAAAAACCGCCTGAACCCAAATGGTACGAAAGTGTGAAAATTTCCGGCATGATTCGCGTGCGCCCCGAAGTCAAAGAGAACTTTGCTTTTGACGACAGCCAGCGTTACAACTTCGTCGGCCAAAAGCTCTGGCTGACCGCCGAAAAAGAGTTCAGCGATAAGAGCAAGCTGGTCATAACCCTGCAAGACGTGCGTGTGTGGGGCGGCCAGAATCCCACGATTACCGATACCAACACCCTGCAGCGTGCAACCGATATCCGCGAAGGTTATCTGCTGCTCAAAAACTTTCTCTGGTCGCCGTTTGATCTCAAAGTCGGCCGCCAGAAAATTGCTTTGGGCGAAGAGATGCTGATCGGTGCGCTCGACTGGGCAAACGTCGGCCGCTCGTTCGACGGCGCACGCCTGACCTGGGACAACAACCACAACAGCTTGCAAATTTTCTCAACGATTATTCAGGAGAACAACTCCAACGATCTGAACAATGCCAACAGCCCCAAGAACTCACCGGGTATGTATTTGAGCGGCCTTTATGATTCGCTGAAACTGCACCGCGGTTTCTGGATCGATGGCTTCGTCTTCGCGCGCAATCAGGATGCTTCGATTCATTCGAACCAACTTTATACCTACGGCGCGCGTATGCACAACCGCACTGATCCCGGCAATAAGACACCCAAAGATATCTGGTTTGACTATTCAATCGAAGGTGCGTATCAGGGTGGCCAAAAGGCCGGCCAGGAAATTGCGGCATATGCTGCGGTCGGTTTTATCGGTGTGAAGTTCAACCTGAGTATTCCGATGCGTTTCGGCGGGCAGGGTGCCTATGCGAGCGGTGACACCGATGCGACCGATGGCAAGTACCAGACTTTTGACCCGCTCTACCCGACGCCGCACTACCAGTTCGGTATCGCCGATATGACGAGCCTCAGAAACCTCACGGGCGGTGGCGTCGATTATACCCTCTGGTTCACGCCGGATTTCAGCCTGAAGATGGAAGTCTGGTATGCGATGCGTTCGACCGGTGCCGACAGTTGGTACGCCATCGGTGGCACGGCCAATGCCTCCACCGCGCTCGGCGGTGAACGCGAGCTCTATAAAGAAGCCGACGTCACCATTAACTACAAACCGCGCGACTTTTTGACTTTCCAGGCGGGTTATGCCTATGCGATGCGCGGCGCGGCGATGAACCTGGCGAATAAGACCGGCGACTACCAGTTCGGCTATTTTATGTCGGCGTTCACGTTCTGAGATGATGCTCGCCCTCTTTGACTTTCTCGTCGCCGCGATGGCGATTTTTGCCGCGCTGAGCGCGAGGCAGCGCAGCCTCGCCGATGTGTTCTCGCAGACCGGTTACGCCGCCATTGCCGTGGCGGCACTCATCGGCACCGTCAAGTTTGCCGGTGTGCCCGCATTGGCAACACACCATGCCATTGCCTCGCATATTGCCACCGTGGTGGGCGTGCCGTTTGCCGCAGTGGGATTTTTCCTTGTGGCGCGGGAAATCCGCCTGTGGGCTGCTTGCGCCTTGGTTTTACTGGTCATTGCCGCCGCGGTGCTGTTCTGGACCTCACCGACATACGGTTTGCTCGCCGGTATCGCCGCGCAGGTGATCTGGTTGTGGGCCGGCTTCAATGCGCGCGCGCTGCCGGGGCGAATTCTGCTCCGGGTAATTATTTCTGTGGTGCTGACCTCGGTTGCGGGGCTGGTGTTTGCGCCGCCAGGCCTGTGGCACGGCATTGCTAAAGAAAATATCTTCCATGGACTGTTGGCGCTCGCGCTGATGCAGCAAGCTTACGCTTATTCGCGCACGCGCGAAGCCTTCTGAGAGACGATACGGCTCGAAGCTGATTGACAAGGCGTCGCAGTGCCTGCGCGGATAGGCATGCACCGCGCCTCTGCCTACCTAATAGTGTCTGCGCTCCTCTCTTCCCTGCTTTTTGCCGATCAGATCGTCACAACAAAAGACGGCCGCGAGGTCATTCTCAAAGACGACAAAACCTGGGATTACAAAGCGAAATCCGCGGAGGCAAAGCCTATAGAGGTGTCGCCGTCGGCACCGGTGCGCGAATACAGCAGGGACCGTGGGGCAATCAGCGAATTGCGCGACGACAAACTCAATTTCAGCATCTGGTATGATCCAAGCCGGGTGCGGCAGACGTTTTCGAAGCAGAACCCCGACGTGAAATACTCTTTTACCTTGAAAGAGAACTACGGTTTCGCCATGGTGATTCCGGAGCCGATCAAGATGGCACCTGATCTGGTGACGAAGGTGGCGATTGAAGCCGCCCGTAAGGTCGACCCTGAAGCGAAACTGTCAAAAATCGAATACCGCGTCATCAACAAGAAGAAGATGCTGCATCTGACCTACGATGCCAAAGTTTACGGAAATCCTTTTGTCTATAATTCTTATATCTACACGGGTGAAAACCTGACGATACAGTTTATCACGTACACGGTGAAAAATAAACTCGCCGAAGCGGAAAAGGATCTGTTCGACCTGATGAACGGCCTTGAAGTGCGCGAATAAATGCGCGTAGCCGACGGTTCGCCGCAACTCCATCGATGACCCGGCTGCTGCGTTGGCTCATGCGGCTGCGCTGTGGTCAGCTGTTTTTTGCTGCGATAAATCCCAAAATTGCAGCAAGACCTGTGCATGCAGCGGGTAACGGGAAAAAATAGATCGCGCTGATCATCGCTATGCCGCCCAGACCGACGCTGGTCAGCACCAGTTGCCGGCGCCCGGCGCCTTCGAGCCCACCCTTGGCGGCAAACAGGAAAAAGCCGATACTGGCAATCAGCAGGTAGAGGCTCACTGCCAGGTTCGTGCCGAGAAACAGATTGCCATAATTCTGCGCGCGGCCGATCGGCATGGGCACGGCCGTGGCTTTCATGATCGCAGCAGTTTTGGCGACTTCGGCCTGTTCGGCGGGGATCGGCATGAATGTGCCGGCGGTATGGCCGAGACAGGTGAAGAGGGTAAGCACTCCGGCAATGCGCAGAAGAAGGGCGGTACGGTTCATGCGTCCTATTGACCGCGCAGAGACAGGCGGAAAAGAAATTGCCGGCCCGTTCGGCTCAGGCCCTACCGTGAGTTACGGTCATGGCAAAATTCCGCAAAACGTATCGGGTCGAATCAACACGTTTGCCGGGCTTTGACTATTCTGCGCCTGGGTATTATTTTCTTACCATTTGCACGCACGGCCGGGCCTGTTGGTTTGGCGAGATTCGAAGCGAATTCATGTTGTTGAATGATGCTGGATGCATCGCGTGGCAGGAATGGTACCGTACAGGTGAATTGCGACCGAATATCCGATTGGATGAATTTATTGTGATGCCGAATCATATACATGCTATCATCCAGATTTTGGAACCAAGCGTAGAGACACCCCGCCGGGGTGTCTCTACCATTTCAGCGATAATCAACCAGTACAAAATGGTGGTCACGAAACGTGTGCGGCAAACACATCCCGAATTTGCATGGCAGTCGCGTTTTTACGATCACATCGTTCGCGACGAACAGGCGCTGCGAAATTTAAGGGAGTATATCCTTTACAATCCTGCTATGTGGAAAACGGATGAAATGTATGCTGCGCGCGCTGAATCGCCGTAATTGGTTGCGCTTCAATGCATAGTAGCTGACCCAAACCCTACACTTGATTGACGCGCAAGGTCAATTTTCGGGTCATGCGCATACATATGTCAGACGCAAAATCAAAAATCATTTGGACTAAAATCGATGAGGCACCGGCACTCGCGACTTATTCTCTGCTGCCGATTGTAAACGCCTTCACTAAAGCCGCCGGCGTGGTGGTCGAAACCTGCGATATTTCGCTTTCGGGGCGCATTCTCGCTGCCTTTCCCGAAAACCTGGCCGAAAACCAGAAGGTCGCCGACGGCCTCGCCTACCTTGGCAAACTCGTGCTCTTGCCCGAAGCCAATGTCATCAAACTGCCGAATATCAGCGCCTCGATTCCGCAGCTGAAGGCAGCGATTAAAGAACTGCAGGACCAGGGCTTCAAGCTGCCCGATTATCCCGAAGAAGCGAAATCTGAGGCTGAACAGGCGATCAAGGCACGCTACGCGAAGGTTTTGGGCAGTGCGGTCAATCCGGTGCTGCGCGAAGGCAACTCAGACCGCCGCGTCGCGCGCTCGGTGAAAGAGTTTGCCAAAAAGAACCCGCATAAACTCGGCGCGTGGAGCAAAGACTGCAAGACGCATGTCGCACACATGACCAGCGGGGATTTTTTCCATAACGAAAAGTCGCTTACTATGGAAAATCCGACCGATGTCAAATTCGTCTTTGAAGACAAGTCAGGCAACCAGACCGTGCTGAAAGATAAACTCGCTCTGCTGAAAGGTGAGGTGTTTGACGCGACTTTTATGAGCGCGAGCGCTCTGCGCAGTTTTATTGAAGAGCAACTGGCGGATGCAAAAGCCAAAGACATACTCTTTTCGGTGCACCTCAAGGCCACGATGATGAAGGTGTCTGATCCGATCATTTTCGGCCATTTCGTTTCGGTCTATTTTAAAGACCTGTTCGCCAAACACGCTGCAGTGTTTAAACAGTTGGGTGTGAACCCTGACTTGGGCCTCGGTGACCTGTACGCCAAGATCAAAAGCCTGCCCGACGCACAGCGTGCCGAGATTGAAGCAGATATTCAGGCTACCTATAAAACCCGCCCAGCACTCGCTATGGTCGATTCTGATAAGGGGATCACCAACCTGCACGCGGGCAACGATGTGATCATCGATGCTTCGATGCCGGTCATCATCCGCGACTCGGGCCAAATGTGGGGGGCGGACGGTAAGCTGCATGAGTGCAAGGCCGTAATACCCGATACATCCTACTCAGAATTCTACCAGACCGGCTTTGAATTTTGCCGCGACAACGGTGCATTCGACCCCAAGACCATGGGTAACGTCGCGAACGTCGGCCTCATGGCGCAGCAGGCAGAAGAATATGGCTCGCATGACAAAACTTTTAAGGCGCCGGGCGACGGCGTCATTAAGGTGATCGACGCTGCGGGCAAAGTCCTCACTGAACACAGTGTGCAGGCCGGCGATATCTGGCGCGCATGCCAGGCAAAAGATGAAGCAATACGCGACTGGGTGAAGCTCGCCGTGCGCCGTGCGAAAGCGACGGGTGCACCGGCGGTATTCTGGCTCAATAAAGCCCGCGCTCACGATGCACAGATCATCGCAAAGGTAAACACGTATCTGAAAGAACATGACACGTCAGGCCTTGAAATCCACATTCTGTCGCCGGTCGAAGCGATGAAATACACATTGCCGCGCGTCAAAGAAGGCAAAGACACCATTTCAGTCACAGGTAATATTCTGCGAGACTACCTCACCGACCTGTTCCCGATTCTTGAACTCAACACCAGCGCGAAGATGCTGTCGATTGTGCCGTTGCTCAACGGTGGTGGGCTGTTTGAAACCGGCGCCGGCGGATCAGCACCCAAACACGTGCAGCAGTTCCAGAAAGAAGGCTATCTCCGCTGGGATTCCACCGGAGAATTTCTCGCTCTGGGAGTGTCGCTCGAACACCTCGCAGCGACGTTCAAAAATGCGAAAGCGCAGGTGCTCGCCGATACGATCGACAAGGCGTTCGGCAAATTTCTGGATAACAACAAGTCGCCCGCGCGTAAAGTCGGTGAAATCGACAACCGTGGCAGCCATTTCTTTTTCGCGCTCTATTGGGCGCAGGCGCTGGCCGAACAGACGGCAGATAAAGATTTGCAGGCAAAGTTCATACCGATTGCGAAGCAGTTAACCGAGAACGAAGCCAAAATCGATAAAGAACTGATCGATGCGCAGGGTAAGCCCGTTGATATGGGTGGTTATTACCATCCCGACGACGCAAAGACGACAAAGGCAATGCGTCCGAGCGCGACGCTGAACGCGATTATAGACGCGATTTAATTCTCGCGTAGAGACACCCTGGTAGGGTGTCTCTACGCGTAGCAATGAAGCCCTTTTTTACATGACAAACTAACCTCGGTTCCATACCCTGTCCACTGTGAAGCAGTCATCTTGCCCTTCATGCGGTGCGCCGCTCACCTTTGAGAATGCGCACAGCCTCTATGCGGTATGTAAATACTGCCGCACCATGTCGGTGCAGTCAGAAGATGCGCTCAAAGAAGTCGGCAAGACTGCGGCACTCGTCGAAGACGGCTCACCCCTGACGCTGGGTGCTTCGGGTACGATCGACGGCAAAACCTTCACCATCATTGGCCGCATACAGTACCAGTTTGGCCTCGGGTTCTGGAACGAATGGTATATTAATATGGCCGACGACGCGGGCGGGCCCGCGTGGATTGGCGAGGCCAACGGCATGTACTTTTTTACCCGCCTGAAAAAAGACGCGAAGCTCAGCAGTGAGTTGCAGTTCGACGATCTGCACGCGGGCGGCACCGTGATGGTCGACGGCAGTGAATTTTTCATCAAAGACATACAGACGAGTAAAGTGGTGTCGGGAGAAGGTGAGCTGCCTTTCCCGTTTGAATCAGAATACGAAGCCCCGGTCGTCGATCTTGTGCGCCGCGACGGTACATTTGCGACTCTCGACTTTTCAGAGGATAAGATTCTCGTCTTTGTCGGCAAAGCCGTCTCATTCCGCGATCTGCATCTCGCGCGCATTCGCAGCGTCTATGGCTTCAAGTCCGGTGATGCAGAACCTGTCGCGGCGACAACGGGAGCAAACAAATGAGCGAGCGCGCATCGGATTCGCTGGCCCCCAAAGAAGCGGCACCCGTAACCGCCAAGGGTTTCAAATGCCCCAATTGCGGCGGCCCCGTCAATCTGGAGCTGCCGGGTAAATCGCAGACTGTCCGCTGCCCGTATTGCAGTTCGATTCTCGAACCCACGCACGATGTACTCGTGCTCAAAAAGAAATACAACGAAAAATTCGAACACAAGATGTGGATTCCGCTTTCGGCGGAAGGCACGCTTGAAGGCATCAAATTCAAATGTGTCGGCATGGTGGTGCGCGGCGACGACGACGGCGGGCAATGGTCAGAGTACCTGCTGTTCAACCCTTACCACGGCTACCGTTATCTGGTCGAGTCATCCGGACACTGGACATTGATGCAGCAGTCGCCGACCTTAGGTTTTGACGGCAGCGGCCGTCCGGGATGGTTTGGCCCAACTGGCAAGATGCATATCGGCGGCAAAAAGCTGAAATACTTCACGCATTACCGCGCCACGGTAAAAAATATCATTGGTGAGTTCCCGTGGCAGGCTGCCATTGGCGAAACCAATGACGTCACCGAATATATCAATCCGCCTTATGCCGCATCGTGCGAAACTGTGTCGCAGTATTTTTTTAAAGACGGTAAACCCGCCGACATCGCCAAATTACTCAAAAAACATGAAGCGGACGGCGACGATTCTGAGGAAGATGATGATGACGAAGAAGCCGATAGCGACGAAATCGGTGCGGTTGTCGCGAAGCACCAGCTGACACGACGCATTACCGAGAGCAACTGGTCGGTCGGCGAGTATAAATATCCCGAAGAAATTCAGGCTGCGTTCAAGCTGGATGAAATGCCGCCCAAAATCGGTTTTGGCATGTGCGAGCCGAACCCGGCGAAACGCCGGTATCTGTTTTCACTGGCCTGGACGGCATTGCTGTTTCTGGCGACGAGTGTCACCTGCAGCATCGTCTCAGGCCGTGCCGAAGAAAAAGTCGTCATCGCGAAAGACATCCAACTCAACACTGCCGATTTCGAATTGAAAACCGAAAACGCGACCGATTACCTCGAATTCAATTTTGAACCGGGTTCGATTGAGCTCAAACGCGACAGTAACGTCGATTTTGATTTTCGCTCGAATCTCAACCAGCAATGGATGAGCTTCAACGTCTTCATGATCAACGAAGAGAACGGCGAAGGATTTATCTATGATTCCGAACTCTCGCACTATTGGGGCGGCAGCGGCGAAGATTCGTGGTCTGAGGGCAGCGATAAGGCTGACCTGACCACCATCAGAATGCCGGCGGGTAATTATTATATCTATGTCGCCGGTGCCACGAATGTCGGAGTCGAGGCTTTCAAGCGTTATTTGCGGCAATATGGCGTGCGTGGCGCAACGCCGGCCGCGCCGCCCATCACCTCGCCTTTTGGCAAAGGCAAAGCAGGCGCAAAGGCTCCGCCAAATACCGCGAAAGCGCCCGAGCCGGCTCCGGCTCCGGTAACGCCGCCTGCCACGGCAGAAAAACGCGGCAAGCTTTTGCCAGAAGAATTTCCTACTAAGGCGGCCGCTCCGAAATTCACGCTGCGCATGACTGCGAAGCGTGACGTGGCGTCCGTGGGTATGGCAGTCCTGTTCGTATTCTTTCTGCTGGGCTTCAATATATACTACTACATCCGTTACAGAATGAAAGAAGGGGAACGATGAGCCGGTGTGTTTGCCCTACAACCGCAGCTCGTTCAGGCGGTGAGCGATGCTGAAAGATCTGCTGAAAATGTATATCTATGTTCCGGCAACTCTGCTGATGTTCATCTGGACAATGCACTCGTTGCTGACGCAGTCGGGCGGCAAAGAGCCGATCAAGGCGCAGAATCTCAGCGTGAAGAACATCCGCTCGAACCCGACATCCTTTCGAGCTCACTATATGCCGCGCATTCTCTCAGGCGGGGGAAAATAGCCAGTTATATTCGTTGCTTCCAGGGTCGAAGGGCCACGGAACAACATTAAATTAAAGGAGTATGTTATGAAAAAGTTACTGTTCTACCTTCTGCTCGCAGGCAGCGCCTTTGCTGAAGCGATGGATTTACCGCGTGCGAAACTGCCTCTGCTTGATCTGCAGCATATTCTCGCGGTGCTGATCTATTCGGCGCTCGGCATCGTCATCATGGTGCTCTCGTTTGTGATCATCGATTGGATTCACCCGCGCGACATCTGGGGAGAAATCGCTGATAAGCAGAACCGCGCGATGGCAACAGTGTTCGGCTGTATGATGCTCGGTATTGCGATCATCATTGCCGCTGCAGTCATCGGCTGATTTTTGAAACTCCTGCAGCGCCCGCATGCGTAAATGGCTGTTCATCAGCCTGGCGATTTTTGTTTTCCTTGCGGGCGCCGGTGTTATTTCGACACTCCTCTATCTTCGCAAGAATTTTCCACCTGAAAGAATAAGGGCAGAACTAGAGTCGCAGCTCAGCAAACGGAGCGGTTTCGAGGTGCATATAACCGATGTGGATTTCACCTGGTCCGGGCGGGTGAAGGTTCACCGTCTGTGTGCACGCAACGCAGAGATGAAATCAGAGCGCTGCTTTGTGCTCGCCGAGAATATCACGCTCGAAGTCGCGCTGCTGCCTTTACTGAGCAAGAAACTCGAAATCAAAGCAGCACGCGTGGCTGCGCTGGCGATTCAGCTGTTTGAAGAAACTGCTGTCGCCAAAGGCGGATCAAAAACCGTACTGCATAGTTGGGACACAAAGAAGGCAACTGCCACGGAGGCCACCACAGGCAGCGAAACATCTGCATTCAGTGTCGCGCAGTTTACCATCGACGCCGGCGAACTGGTACGCGATGTACCGCTGCCGCCGCTGCCGGCGGGGAAAACACGTTTTAATCTCAGCTATGGAAGACCATCGCACCTTGAGTCGACGGTGTTCTTTTTACCGCAGGGTGAAGCGAAGCTCCATCTCACAGCGCAGGGTGAAAACCTGGTAACCGCGTTGCTGCAATTCATCCGCAAGCGGCAGCTCGGCGAAGGTGTGTCTCTCGCCGGCAAGCTTGAATGCCGCAGCTGCCCGCTCGATGCAGCCGACACGCGGCTAAAGCACCTTTCTGGTAACGTCGACCTCAATCTCTCCGGCTCGCTGCTGCAGGTGGAGAGCAAACATGCGCTGCTCTCGCTGGTATCTCCGGTGAGCGGGGAATTCCATACAGACGCAAAATTGCCGTTGCAACTCACCGATTTTTCGGTAGCCAATGGTGAAGTGAAACTGGTCAAGCCCGGTTTGACGCTGGCGCTCAGCAGGCTAAACCGGCAGGCGACGACCGGGATGAGCGCCAATTTCACTATCGTGGCCGAGCTGCCGGCGTTGGGTGTCGGTTCAGGAATTTCCGGGCACCTGAACGGTGGCGGCCAGATTCAGCGCGGCGTGCCCGCTGGAGCTTTTGCGGTGACGGGTCTTTCTTACCCTCTGCGGTCAAAACTTCTCATTTCATCATCACGATTCAATGCGCTGCTTGCCGGCGAGACCATCTCAGTGAAAGGGCAGTCGTTTAGACTCAATGATTTTGCTTTTACTGCCAGCTTGAATTTCGTGCGCAGCGGCGGCGCCACCAGACTGAACGGTGCGGTGGAATTTCCACAGCTCGATCTTTCTGCGCTGACGGAAACCGACAGCGAAACACCGCCGGGCAATGCGACGGAGGCGGGCAGAACCGATATCGCTCTGCGCATTGCGGTGGGCGAGTTGCGCGCCGGCAAGTGGCGGCTCAGCCAATTCAAGGGTGAGCTCGCGCAAAATGCCGCGGGAATGCAGATCGAAAACGCGACAGCCGGTCTGGCACAGGGACGAGTGCAGTTCGCCTACCGGCGGCCGCGCGACGGCGCACAGAGTCTGCGTCTGCAGGCACAGGGGCTCAAAGCGCAGATGATCAGCGAAGATCTTTCGCTGCCGGGCACGGTCTATGGCCTGCTCAACACCACGGCCAACCTGCAATTTACGGGTGATTCAACGGACAGTATCCGGCGCACGCTCAGCGGAACCATAACCGCCGATCTGGGGCGTGGCAAAATCAAGAACAGCTTTCTGCAGAAAGGGATTCTCACGGGGCCATTGCACAAACTCGAAGACAAGTTTTCTGATATCGAGTTCGCCTCGGGCAGCATCGACGCGCGTTTTTCAAACGGCGTCATCGAGATCAAAAAGCTGTGGTTTGACGCCGAAGAATGGAATGCGCAATTGCGCGCCGAAGCCAATAATCAGGGGCAGGGCAAAGCCGCGCTCAATTTCCGTTTCCGTTCGAGTTTTGTCGAAAATGCAGCCAACCCGCTGCACCTCGGCATCGGTTCACGTAAAGAAGGCGATTTTTACGATTTACCGTTTGCCTGCCGCGGGAATGTGTTTTCGGGTGCGTGTTATAAACAGAATTGGTAACGGCTTAAGTATTTAAGTATTTACTGGCCACTAAGACCTAAAGTACCCAGAATCTCCCAAGCGTAGAGTTTGTTTAGAGAAGAGACAAAATGGCAAGTTACTTGTGCTGCGATGAGTGCAGCGAATCTCTTGCTTCAGAGCCTGTCGAAGCATGGGTAGTTGGTGCTTAAAGAGCTATATTTTACTAGCGCATGGAGCCACCGAAGCTTTCGGTACCCGCAACGCCCAAAATCGTAAGCGTCGATGCCGCTGGTAGACCCGAGTTCCCCAGGTATTGATAGACTTTGCCTTGGGATGCACTGAAGTTGGGAGCTCCAACATAGAGTTCTGCATATCCATCACCGTTAAGATCTGCGCCCCTAATCGTGCCACCAAAGTTGTTGCTTGTGCTTTCCCCGAGATAGGCGCGCGCCGCAAGAAGGTTGGATGTTCCTGATGGCAGGTAACCGTTGGCATTGTAGAACACGTAGGTTTTTCCCGTACTGGTTGGAGGGTATACGTATGCAGAGACAACGAGGTCGACCAGGCCGTCGCCGTTCAAGTCGGCAGACTCGAGACTGGAGCCGAATTCACTGTTTGATCCAGGCGACTCGCCGACGATATTGATGTTGCCTGGCATTGCCTGTGGCGCAATACCGGAGGATGCACCGAAGAATATGCCAATGCGGCCGATGGAAGCGTGGAACGTCGAGGCGACGATAAGATCATCGAAGCCGTCGTTATTAAAATCTGCGGCATGGACGCCAGCACCTGCACGCTCTGTACCTACTCCATCGATGCGTGTCGGTGCGGCAGCCGCTCCGATGCTCGCAACACCGCTGGCCGATCCATGAAAAACATAAGCGCGGCCATTGTTCGCGTTATAGAGCCACGCCCCCACCAGGGCATCGGAATAACCATCACCGTTGATATCGCCTACCGCGAGGCCAGTGGTAAAATTGCCGCCTTCGCCCGTAAGCGTCGTGTTGGCGCCTGCGACAGTTGCAGCAGTGATGCCACTCGCGCCGCCATGGAATATATAGGCATTGCCCACCCCCTCGGCACCGACCAGTGCATCGCTGTAGCCATCACCGTTAAAATCGCCTGTTACAATGCGGCGGGCAAACGTTCCACCGGTCCCCCCGACGATGGCGTTGGGCGCCGCCAGATTTGCGATACCTGTCGAGCCCCCGTAAAAAATAAACATTCCACCATTGTTCGCATTATAACCTTCTGCCCCAATCAGTGCGTCGGCGTATCCGTCGCCGTTGACGTCTCCCCATGCCGAACGCCCGGTTGCAAAGAACTGTGATGTCGCTGTGCCCTGAAGCAGTATATTACTCTGAGCTGCGTCTGTCGCACTGATCCCGGCTGCCGAACCCAGGAAGATATACGCCCGCCCCGTATTTGTATTATAAGCGGTGGCACCAACGATCAGATCGCTGTAACCGTCACCATTGACATCCCGGTTCTCTCCCTTGCGAAAGGTTATCGTCACTTCATTGGAATAGGTATCGCCGCCGAAGACGCCGCGTATGCGCGCTATGTGCAACGAATTGTGCTTCCAGATAATTCCAGAAGCAGGTAATGGCAACGCGATGCGCCAGCGTTGGGCGCTGCCGCTGCCCGTTAAGATTGCCGACTGGTAAGCCGCGCCGTCGAACGACACTTCGACACCATCAACCGACTCGGCGCCCCCGGTGAGAAAACCGCTTTCGATCGGTTGGTTAGCCCGCACATTCAGGGTGTTGAGTGCTACCGGGTTGCTGATCCAGAACTGTCCCCACGATTTGCAGGCCGAAAAAGACAGAATGCAAAACAGAAGCAATACCAGAAAGCGAATCACCACCATTCATCCCAGACCAATAACGGTTTTCTGTGGTCTAATAATATTTGGCACCCGATCCACCAATTTTCCCCACGGATCAACTTCTATTGGGAAACAGGTGGGTACAAAGCTGGTAATTTTCCGTCTCGTGGCTGCCAAACCCAACGTTTTGTGAGCAATTTGGCGAAGACAAATTGCGGCGCCGACGGCTTTTCAGCACGTTTTAGCGCATGCTCTTAGAAGAATTTCCGGCGATTATTTCTGCGTTTCAGCAAAACTCAGTTTTCTGAGCGAGGGAATCAGCCATGCGGTCAAAAGCACAATCAGTATCGTCATCGATCCGCCGAAGACCACAGATGGCACTAACCCCATCATCTTGGCGGCAAAACCGCTTTCGAATGCGCCGATTTCATTGGACGACGCTATAAAAATGGAATTCACCGCCGACACGCGGCCGCGCATGCCGTCGGGTGTGTGCGTCTGCAGTATGGTCGAGCGCATGACAACGCTGATATTATCAACCGCACCGCTGAGCGCCAGAATCACAATGGCTACTTTAAAATCTGTATTGAGGCCAAAGGCAATCATGGTTACGCCAAAACCCGCCACCGCTGTGAGCAGAATTTTGCCGGCATGCGCACGCAGCGGCAGAAAAATCAGTGCGATGCCCATGAGCGCCGCACCAATTGCCGGAGCGGCACGCAGATAGCCCAAACCGCTGGCGCCGGTTTTATAGATGACGTCGCTGAACGCGGGCAACAGCGCCACCGCGCCGCCAAACAGCACGGCAAACATGTCGAGGCTCATCGCACCCAGGATAATCTTGGTTCGGAAAACATAATGCAGCCCTTCTTTCACGGCAACAGACAGCTTTTCGCGTTTGTTGTTGGGTTTGAGCGGCGCGTAGATACCGATCAGCGATAGGATAGAAAGTACGGTGAGCACCGTGGCAATCTGGTAACAAAACAGCGGAGAAAATTTCTCGTAAAAAATACCGGCGACGGCGGGGCCCAGAATCAGCGCCATATGCCAGCCGATCGAGTTGAAGACAGCCGCACGCCCATAATATTCGCGCGGCACAATTTCTCCCAACAGGGCATTGCTGGCCGGCCCCAAAATGCCACGGCCAATGCCGCTGACCGCAACGGCGGCGAAAAGCGGCAGTATCGATGCCAATTGGTTTGAACCCGAATAGAATAGCAGAATCAGCACGCTCGCCATGGTGACGACAGAGCCGATGAGCGCGATGCTGCGGCGGTTATAGCTGTCTGCCCAGTAGCCGCCGATCAGGCTTAAAGAGATCGCCGGCACCACTTCGGTCAGCGCCAGATAGCCGATATAGATCGAATCGCGGGTTGCGGCATAAACCTGCCAGTGCGCGATCGTGCCGACGATCTGGAATCCCAGCACCATGCAGGTGCGAAAGCCCAGAAAAAACAGGAAGTTACTGTTCTTGAGAACGGTAAGATCGGCTTTCATCTGCCGGAATCAGAAACCGCTGTCGAGCGCGTCGGCTTCGGGTGCTGCCACGCGCACGACACGCCCGCTCAGCACATAGAACGAGCGGCCGGCGAGCGAGCGGCGCAGGTATTTTTCGGGCGCTTTCAGATAGTCAGCCACATTGAGATCGATCGACGCGGGCACTTCACCCGCTGGTTCAACAATGAGGGAGGGGGATGCAATATTGCGCAGCAGGTCTTTGTCTGAGGGTGGTTTAAGCTCCGTGAAGATACGCACATAGGCTCCCTGACTGAGGCGGCGCGCGTCCGCCGGCGACAGGCTCACGTAAAAGTTCTGCCCGTTTTGATCGAGGAGCACCCGCCATGCAGTGCTGTCTGCCGCGCTGGGTTTAAATGCCGTCGCGAGAGTTGAGCGTAGCTGCCCGGCAAAAATATCCGGTGCACCGGATGAGATTACCTTGTTGCCCGACATCGCCTGATAGACTTTTAGCAGGTCTTGCGGCGAAGTGCTGTCGGCGAATTTTTCGGGAATCAGGATGCCGCCTGAAAGCTGCGCGGGTTCATTCTCGCGCGATTCATACAGCCGGCCACCGCGGCGGAAAATATGCCATTCCTGACCGGTAGAAAGCCCAACGCGCACGCGCTGCGCGGTGGGCAGAAACACAGCCGAATCGCTGAGTTCGCGCGCAATATTGCTCCAGAATTTTAGCGCGGCTTCGGTTGAGGTACTTGCCGGCGAAATCAACAGTTTGCCGGCGCGCGCGAGTTTGCGTATCTGCGCGCGGGCGGTAATCTGCGCGCGGGGGTCGCGCGGAAAATCCGACACCAAAAAGAGGATGATTGCCTTGCGCCCTTCGTTGCGCGCGAGTGTTGCGGCCTTGGCTGTGCAAGCGACGATGCCATCGATTTCGCCCAGTGAGCCCGAACCTTCAAAGCGCAGCTTTTCGATAAACTGTTTCTGTTCAGCGCGGTCGCTGCGCGGTTTGGTGAGTTGCAGCGTGCCGCGGTGATCGACGAGGCAGTAGGCGCTTTTGACGTAGTCAAGGCTGAGCAGCAGATTGCGGGTAAATTGCCAGTCGAAGTAGGCGCCGCCAAAGGTATCGCCCGCCACGATCAGGTCGGTGCTGTTTTCTTTTACCGTCGCCGGTGCTTTGCCAAAACGTTCGCTGAGATGCCGGCCCAGTGCACCCAGAACTCCTGAACCCGTGGTCACCAGTGTATCGGTGAGCTGCCCCGATTCGCGGTAGAAGACCTTGGTCGTTACCTCGACCTCGCCGTCGCGGTTGCGCACGCGGGTTAAAAGCATGCGTTCGGCATGGCAGGCCTCTGCGACGGCGGGCAATGACTCGGGCGCGATCTTCTGCGCCATCGACACGTTGGCGATCTTGAGGCAACCTTCGGCTTCGGTCACCTGCACGACCTGCGACAGCCTGCTAAGCTTCAGATAGAGCGCCATTGCGCGCGCGAGGTCGCCCCCCTCGGGTGCTCCCTTTGCGAGTTCAACGCGTGGCGGCAAAATCAGCCAACGGTCGGCGTGGAGTGCCTCTGCGCCGAGTGTGAAGACGATCAAACCGTACGCGAAGCGTCGCAGGGAAGCAAATTTGACGGGTATGCTAATGGCTGGCATGCTTTAAATCCTCTTCTATATATCGGATAATTTGCTGTTCTGCGGGAGCATCGGCAGCTGCTGCTTTCGCCTGCGGCGGATTGCGCATGAAACTCAGCAGTTCTTCGGTCGCGCGCTGCACATCAAACGGACGGTGGTCTGAAATCACGCATGGCATCTTTTGAGCGAGGCCCAGTGCATTGGCCTTCTGGTGGTCTGCCGTCGCAAACGGGTAGGGTATCAGGAAAGCCGGTTTGCCCGACCATAACAGTTCAAACAGCGTCCCGCTGCCGCAGCGCGCAACGACCGCGCTCGCCGCCTGGTATGCGGCTGGCATATCCTGTATGAAAGGCAAAATTTCGTCACCCTTGCGTGCGCGTGATTGAATGTCGGCAAAAGCATCTTTTCCTGCCGCCACCGTACAATGCACTCCCTTTGCTTCGGCGCGACTGCTGTACTCAAGATAAAGCCGGTTGAGGTCGCCCGCGCCCTGGCTGCCGCCGATGAAAAGCAGGTGCGGTTTTTTAGGCGGCGTTGCTTTTTTAAAAATCGGCTTGAACATCGCACGAATCGGGTTGCCCGTCACGACAAATTTCTGCGCGAGTTTTCCGTCGGCGGCAAAGGCAAGAAAGATACGCCGCGCGAAGCCTTTTGCAAGGCGGGTGACGATGCCCCAGCGTGCGTTCTGTTCACAGAGGAAGAGTGGCACGCGTTTCCTGATCGCCATAAATACTGCGGGAAAAGAACTATAACCGCCCATGCCAATCACTGCCGCGACATGCTCTGCCGCAGCCGCCTGCACGACGAGGCGATAAGACGCCCTGAAGCGTTTGAAAAAATCCCAAAGTTTTAGCGGGTTCTTCGGCAGTCGCGGGGCATCGTATGCGACAATAGACACGCGTTCGTCGGGTGCCATGCGCGCGATATCGGGGTAGTCGAGATTCTTGATCAGCGTCGCAAACACGATGCGGCCACCTGCCGCGAGCCACGCTTCGGCGATGCTGATGCCGGGCGTGATGTGGCCACCGGTGCCGCCCGCAGCAATGAGCAGTGTCTGTCTTGTGATTTGGGGCGACTGGGTTTTGGATTTTTTCGTTGTCTTCTTTGCTTTCATAAATCTGCTAGGTCTTGTTTTCAGCGAGGCGATGCTTCACCGCTGCGGTGAGTACTTCGGCGCTATTTTCGAGTCGGTTGGCTTTCACTTCTTCAAACAGAAATTTGAGCATGTCGCCCATTGCGCGGGATTGAGGCATGCCGAGTTCCATGAGTGTGTGGCCGTCGATCGCGAGATCGCGTATTTTAAATTCTTTTTCTTTCGCGATAATTTCGTCGATATGCCCGATGAGTTTCTGCAATGCTTTGGGGAATGCCGTCTTTTTGCCAGAACCCTTGCGGTCGGCTAAGCGCAGGCTGATCAGGTCTTGCAGTTCTTCGAGCGGCACCTTTTTGACGAAGCGGCGTACGGCTTTGTCTGACCATTCATCGGTATAGTGGAACATGTGGTTGCGCGTCAGAAATTTTACTTTCTGCCCGATCGCGATCGGCACCGCGAGGCGCTTCATGATCGGCACTGCCATGCGCGCCGAATACATTTCATGGTTATGGAAAGTTGCCTCGCCGTTGGGGCCTTCGACGCGGGTGGGTACTTTGCCCACGTCGTGCAAAAGCGCCGCCCAGCGCACGGGTTCGTTGAGGTCATACGCGCCGTCGACCGAGCGCAACAGGTGCTCGAAGATGTCGTGTGCATGAAAACGGTTTTGCGTCAGGTGGCGGCCGGCGGTGATCTCGGGCAAATACCTTTCCAGGAGGCCAAGCTGGTCTAAAAGGCGCAACCCGGAGGAGGGTTTGCGCCCCAGAATAATGCCGCGGAAGGCGACACGGCGCGCCGAAGCGGGCATGGCCTCCCAGGCGGCTGCGTCTTCTGCTAGTCCGGGTACAGTCACCTCTATATGGGGGAACCGCGCCGAGAGCACCGCGAGCTGTAAAGCTTCGCGGTGAGTGACTGCTTCGCCCAGCGTTATTTTGTTCTGAGTACAGACAGCAGCTGCCGGAATCCAGCTGAAAGTTTTGGGTGTCAGTAGAATTTTCTGCGGTTGCCTTGCCGAGTGTGGGAGTTCGATGAGGGTTTCGTTGGTGGCAGACTTGACCACCGCGCCGACAGCCGCCGCCGCGGCAGCAAGTTCTGTAATTTCGCTTTCACTCACTGAGAGGCGCAGGTGCTCGACTTCGCGCTTCAGGTCGTCAGGGTCGGGATTTTCGCCTTCGGGCTCATACCAGTGTTTTTCCCAAACGAGTAACTGTTTGATTTCGGTCGATTTTGCTGCGGCAGTGAGCGCAGCCAGAATTTCGGCGGCCGATATGGTCATTTCGCTGCTCAAGAGGCGCGTTCCAGTACCGCAAAAATTGTATCGCTGATCGCAGCGCGATCGAGCGCCTTCAGGTAGAGTCTCTGCATAAAAGACAATCCGCCGAGCGGAAAGCGCGAAGGATGTTTGCCTTCGGAAAAAGCTGCACGCAGCGCAAAACCGAAACGCGCACCGACGGCCTTGAGGCCTGCAGGCGTATAATCGACCGCGTGGTCAATCGGGTGAGTCTCATACCACTTCTTGCGGTGAAAGCGGAATGTCGGGCCCGCGGCAGAGGGCAGTGCAATCAGCAGAAAGCCGCCGGGACGCACCAGACGCTGAAACTGCTGCCAGACTTCTTTCTGGTCGGCAAGGTGTTCCAATACATAAAACATCGCCAGTACGTCATAGGGTTGCTTTTTCAATTTCGCATGCGCTTTCGCACCCTTAAGAAAATCCTGCTTTGTCGTCTTGAGGCCGCGCGCGTTCGCATATTTCGCCATCGTGTCAGAAATTTCCCAGCCACGCACGGTGAATTCTTCTTCTTGCATGATCTTGAGGAAATAGCCCGCTGCCGAACCAACCTCGAGCAATTGCGGATGCGTTTTCGCGGAGAAGAATGCTTTTACCTGCTCGAAGCGAATGCGGTTGCGTTCGAGAATTGCCTGCCGGTCAGCGGTGTATGTGCGGCCGTACTGGTTCTTGTATTCTTTATTAAAATAGTCTTCTTCGTATTTTACCGGCTGGTACGCAAGGTTCACGACGAGTTTATCTGCGCTGCAATAGCCGAATCGCGCATCAGAAAGGGGCACAAGGTTGGCGCTGCAGATCGGACAATTCACGCTGCGAGAGAATGATTCTCAGACAGGTTGAAAATCACTTTCACTCAGAGGCTGTGTTTACGCACGCTCTCAGAACCAGCAACCCAGCTGCACAGCGATGGCTGTCGCATTGATCTGTATATTCTGTGTGATATCGAGGTTGAGCGTCGCCGGGCCCAGATTGAGGCCGAGGCCCATGGCAATCTGGTTCGATACCAGTACGGGTTTGAAGCTCGCAGAATTGTTGATCGTGATCGTTGCCGTATCGCCGACTTTGAACTCATTGGCGCCGCTGCCCGATGAAGCGGTGACATTCATGTTGGCGACTGCGGTATTCGACAGCGACGCGTAGCCGAGGTTCAGCGAAGACAACACGCCGACGCGGGCTGTGAGAAACCCCAAAAATTGCCGCACGACGATGATGCCGGTGGTGAAGGTATAGACATCCCACTTGAGCCGAAACTGGTCTTCAAATGAAAGCGAGGCGTCGGCTGTACCCTTCGAGCCGTCGCCCACCGGATCAAAACTGAATTTACTGACATTGCTGCGAAAGCTGGCATCGAGCGATCCATGCATGTAGCCGAAATCGAGCGGGGCAATGAGCGCTGGGTTATACCACTCGCTGCCGGGCTTCTTGAGCTGGCGCGTCAGCGTCAGTCCAAAGTTATAGGGCTGCACTGAGACATTCGAGTTTTTGACGGGCAGCGAAATGCTGGGCAGGTAAAAAGCGCGCGCCTGCAGTGCCGTCATCTCGTTCAGGCGAAATCCGACCACCAGATTCACCCCATAGAGTGGCATCGCCGTCAGCTTTTCATCGCCCTTCGTGTCCTTTTGGGGCAGAATGATGGCTGCCGAGGGTTCGAGTTGGAAGTGCGGCAGTTCTTCGTGTTGCCGCGAGACGCTCTGCGTCGCAGAGAAGGCGGCCGAGTTCACGATACCTGGCCCGGCCAGAGATGCGACACCGTAAAAGACCTGATCGAGTGTGTTACCCAGCTTGCCGATCAACTGCTGCGACAATGCGCCATTCAGGTTCACCGTGCTTGAGGTGACGGTGATGTCTGCGGCGAGCGGCGAGGCGAGTGTGAATAATAGCAAGCAGCGGGTGCGGAGTTTTACCATAAACGCGCTCCGGCATAGAAGTTGAGTACCGCGCGCTGTTGCGTTTTTGGCGATTCGATGACACCGATTTCGAGCGCCACACCCAGGAGCAGCGCGTCGGCAAGCAATTTCTGGTCGATGCCCAGACGCACATAACCGGCAAAGGATTTGTCGATTTTAGAAAGCTCTGCTGTGCTGTCGGGATAATTACCGCGCGCCTCTGCAAAAGTGTATTCACCGCGTGGTGTCAGAATATTCGATGTGACGGGAATCTGCACACCGAGGCCCGCGCTCCAGTGGATACCCCAATAAATAAAGATCTGCCGGCAATCGAGACGTACCTGCGAATGAGAGGCGTTGACGAGTTTTATCGCATCGCCATTGGCGGCCGTCGCGTCGATGCCATTCGAAAAGCTGGTAAATTGCCCGCGGAGGGTCACGAGGTTCGCGTCTTCTTTCCAGAGTGTGTAGGGGAGTGTTGTCTGCAGGCCGATTTCAGCGCCGCTGTTTTTCTTCACCAGTGCATCGCCCGAGACCGTGCTGTTAAAACCTGCGGTCATGCCGATCTGCCAGCTGCGGGGGGCAATTGTTTCCGCCGGGGCAGCTTCGGCGCTGAGCAGCGCAGGCAATGCCATCGCAAGCAGCAGCCCGTGCCAACCCGGTCGTAATTCCACGCCACACACTGCAATTTTGCCCCCACGTGGCAAGCTTTGTAATTGACGGCGGTGCTCCAAAGCACAGGCGCAGGCATGCCATTGAAGCGGCTTTTGCCACTCTTCCTGTTCATCACTACCGGGGCGACACAGGCGCTCGAAATCTTCGTCAACCGGGCCTACACGACCGACGAAAAACCTCTCGCAACGCTCTATGCTTCGGGTGAAGGCACGATGTTTCTGCGCCTGTACCGCATCGACGATGTGCATGCATATCTTTCCGGGCAGGCAAATCCGCATACCGCGACCGAAAAGAACGACCGCCTGATGCAGCCGGGCTATTTTCTGTGGCGCAGCGTGGTCGAAAATTTCGAGTACAATTTTTATCATCTCGCACGGCGTTACATGCGCGCCGATTACCGCGAAAGGTTGCGTAAGGATCTCGGGCTTGATAAATATGCCTTTCCGTTCCGCGACCGTTTTCCCGAAACCAATTTGTTCGCTCCGCTCAAATACCCGATCATAAAAGAAATGGCGCTGCCGGTCAAAGCACGGCACTGGCAGGCATTCAAACAGGAATTCACGGCACTACCAGCGGGGTATTACCTCGTCGAAGCGTCGCAGGGGCGTCATATCGCGCACACGCCGCTTGTGGTCTCTGACATCGGCATGGTCAGCAAAACTTCGCCTTATAACGCACTCATCTTTGCGGTGAATCTCAAAACCGGTCAACCAGTGGCCGATGCAACAGTCACTGCCTATGCGCGCGTCAAAAATGAATTTAACCGTAAACGCACGATGGTACTCAAAGACGGCGTCGCCTTTTCAGAAAAAACGGATTATCTGAAAGATTCGGAAAATACCCTGTACGTTCTGCAATCCGGCAGCCACTATGCGTTCTCGGATCTCTATGCGATGGAGGCCGCGAAGAATCTTTTCCAGGCGGCAATCTACACTGACCGGCCGATCTACCGCATGGGTGATCTCGTGCAGGTGAGAGCCGTTTTCCAGCGCAAGCAAGGCGCAGCGGCGCATGGCAAAATCAAATACACTGTCAAATCGGGTGACGACGACATTGTACACAGCGGTGAAGGCGAGCTGACGCAGGCCGGATCGATCCATTTTACGGTTAAGACCACCCAGCTGAAACCGGCGCGCTATTCGATTGCGATGGAACTCGAAGGCGAGAGACACACCGGCAGTTTTCTGATCGAACAGTACAAAAAACCAGAGACGCGTTCGACGCTGACCGCTGTCAAAAACCAGATACTCTCGGGTGAAACTCTCACTGCCGATCTGAGCGCAGCATACTATTCGGGCGAAGGGCTCTCGGGCGCAGCGACAGAGATTACGGTCGAGCGCTCGCGCATCAGTTATCCATGGTGGTACGGTTATGGTTTCGCGGAATATTATGGCGACTTATATGACGACGGCGGCTGGGAATTCGTCAAAGACTGGCAGGCACAGCTCGACGGCAAGGGCAAGCTCACAGTCGCGCTTGCTACCGAGCAGAAAGCAGAATACGATTACATCTACCGCATCCGCAGCAGTGTGAAGGCGCAGAACCGCGAAGAGTCGCAGGCTTCGACACGCATCAAAGTGTACCGCGCACCGATTGCGCTGAGGCTGTCGCAAGACCGCTGGTATTTTCCATCGAGCGCGCCGGTGTCTTTCAAAGTCACGGCTACCACGGTCGCCGACGCGAAGCCGGTTGCGACACAGATCAAAGCCGAGCTGATTCTACGCACGTATGATCCCAAAACACAGAAGTATATCGATACGCCGGTGAGCAACCTGTCGCTCGCCACGAACGACGGCGGTGAAGTGACGGCCGAGTTTCCGCCCACAAAACGCGGCGGATCGTTTTTGGTGCGTGTGAGTGCGACGTCGGGCGGCAGATCAACCGATGAATTTCTCGAAACCTATATTTTTGGCGGCAGCGATTATTACGGCGATTCCGGGGAGAGCGTCGAACGCAGCATAACTGTGAACGCCGACAAAAAGCAATATGAACTCTTCGACACCGCGCAGTTCGCGATACGCCTGCCGACGAACCAGAAATTGCCGGTCTTGATCACAATTGAAAACGATCGCGTCCGCAAATATGAACTGCTGAAGAACAGCGAGGCATCTTTCGTCCACGCACAGCAGCTTTTGACCACGCTGAGTCCGAATTTTGACATCACAGTAACAGCCTTAGGCTTTGAAAAGCATCCACGCATCTATTCGGGCTCGGCGCAAGTGGTTCTGCCGCCCAAACATCGCATGCTGAAGGTTGAGGTCGTGGCAGACCGTGACCGCTATCGGCCGGGAGAAGAGGCCAACGTGATCGTCAAGACGACCGACCACAAGGCGAACCCCGTGAGTGCCGAATTTTCGCGCGGGGTGGTCGACGAGGCAATCTATGCAATTCGCGAA
>Ga0154020_10001040_pt1 | contig 34386 bp, 30 predicted proteins | sample Klosneuvirus_201_FD_109709 | JGI IMG/M metagenome (GOLD analysis project Ga0154020, IMG submission 109709) | Active sludge microbial communities from wastewater, Klosterneuburg, Austria - Klosneuvirus_20160825_MG | ecosystem: Engineered > WWTP > Aerobic digester > Activated sludge | place...
CACCGTCGACCGTTAAAGATTCGATCTGGTTTTGATCTGAAGATTAAGACAGGACAAGGACCGCTCACCCGTCGGGTAGAGCGTTTTTTCGGCTGGCGCCTCTCTTAGAGCGCCCGATTGAATCATCGTCGGGAACACGGCCTGATTGAGGGCTTTGGGGAGGGTGAGTGAAGGGGCTCGAACCCTCGACGACCGGAGTCACAGTCCAGTGCTCTACCAACTGAGCTACACTCACCAGAAGCGACGGCAGTCTACGAATAGGCACTTGCGACTACAAGCGAAAAATGCAGGCCGTGGCGGTTTCTCGCTAAGCGGTCAGGACCTGCGCAAACTGCTGGGCGGCCCACTCGAGGTCGTCGGCACTCACGACGAGGGGCGGAGCAATCCGCAGCACCATGTCATGGGTCTCCTTGCAGAGCACGCCACGGCTCGCCAGCGCTTCAGAGAAGGGCCTGGCTCGTCGATCCAGCTCGATGCCAATGAGGAGTCCGCGACCGCGCACCTCGCGAATGTAGGGGCTGGCAATGGCGCGCAGCTTGGCCATGAGCGGACCGGCCAGCGCGGCGGACTGGGCGGCTAGCTTTTCGTCGACGAGGACCTGCAGGGCTGCGCGCGCAACCGCACAGGCGAGGGGATTGCCACCGAAGGTGCTGCCATGACTGCCGGGGTTGAACACCGCCATCACTTCGCTCGACGACAGGACCGCGGACACCGGGTAGACGCCGCCGGAGAGGGCTTTGCCGAGGATCGCGACATCGGGCCGGACGCGCTCGTGCTCACACGCCAGGAGGTAGCCGGTTCGGCCCAGTCCGGTCTGAATCTCGTCGGCGAGCAGCAGCACCCCACGCGCTTTGCACAGCTGGGCCGCAGCCGCAAGGTAGCCGTCGGGAGGAATCAGGACGCCGGCCTCGGCCTGGATCGGCTCGACGAGAAATGCGCAGGTTCGGGGCGTAATCGCCGCCTCGAGCGCCGCGAGGTCGCCAAACGGGACGCGGACGAAGCCCGGCGTAAACGGACCGAAGCCGTCGCGATACAGCGGGTCCGACGAGAAGCTGACGATGGTGGTGGTGCGCCCGTGGAAGTTGTTGGCGCAGACGATGATCTCGGCCTGCCCATCGGGAATGCCGCGCCTTTGATAGCCCCAGCGACGGGCCATCTTGAGCGCCGTCTCCACCGCCTCGGCACCGCTGTTCATCGGCAGCATCCGCTCGAAGCCGAGCAGCTCGCACAGCTCCTTCTCGAACAGCGGCAGCTGGTCATTGCGAAACGCCCGCGAGGTCAAGGTCACCCGCTGGGCTTGCTCGACGAGAGCGGCGATGATCCGCGGGTGGCAGTGCCCTTGATTGACCGCCGAGTAGGCCCCCAAACAATCGAGATAACGCTTGCCTTCGACGTCGGTGACCCAGGCCCCGCTGGCCTTGGCAATGACCACGGGCAGCGGCTTGTAGTTGTGAGCACCAAAGTGCTCCTCCAGGTCGATGAAGTGCTGCGTCGCCTCGGGGAGAATCTCGTGGTGGGCCATGGCTTCCTCAGCTTTCGTGTCGGGCCGCCTCGGTGAGGACTGCGGCAATCTCGGCGGCATTCTGGCGTGCGGTCGTCACTTCGTCGGGCTTGAGCGAGACCGCTCCCACCGCCGGATGGCCACCGCCCCCATAACGACCGCACAGCGTGGCAATGTTGGCAGTCCGTCGCTCCGAGCGCCACGGGTTGCTGCCGACGCTGATCTTGGTGCGGCCCGGCAGCGACGACAGCCCGACGACGTAGTGCGCATCAGGGTACAGATAATAGGGCGCAAACTTGCTGACCTGGAGCCGCGGGTGATCGACCACGTCATAGGTGACCACACCGTCGCGAAGCATCGCTCGCTCACGCAGCAGGGACAGCACCTCGTCGCGCTGCTGAATGAGCGGCGCAATCCCGTCTTGGACGTAGCGCCCGGCGGCAATCTCGGCCAGCGGACGACGGCGCAGGTCCTCGATGAAGCCCAGCTTGAGCGCCGGATCGCGGTTGTTTTCGACCCAGGTCATGAGCTGTAGCGCCGGCTCGTGACACAGCACCGCCTGCGTTGGACTCTCGAAGCGCGCCCCGTCGATGAGGTCGGCCCACGCAATCAGCTCGGCAAACGGCTTGGTGTCAAAGCCCAGCTCAGCTCGGCAGCGGTCGGCGAGGAACTTGCTGCACGACTGCGCCTTGGGGTCATAGAAGTGCCGCGGGTGCTGGGCGCGACGGAAGTGCGCCTCGTCGTCGGCACTCATGAACGCGCTCTGGTGATGATCAAACCACCAGCCAAGGCGCGGGTCGGCGGAGTACCGAAAGTCGACGCAGACGTGCTCGGTGCCTGGTGCGTCGGAAAAGGCGCCAGCAAAGACATCGCCGGTGCCATGGTTCATGCCGACAAACTCAAAGGTGGCCGACGGGGCAATGCACTGCGAATAACACTCGGCAAATAGCGCCGCCGAGGTCGCACCGTCGAAACAGTGGTCGTGGTAGAGGACGCGGACGTGCATCGGGACCAAGGCTCTTTCTTTGCTAAATGCTGATGTGCTTCCAGTGACCGCGACGGAACTCGATGAACATCACCAGCGCCAGCATCGAGATGTAGAAGATCAGCGAACCCCACACGCCCCACATCCCGAGGCCAAAGGTCACGCCAGCGAGCCACGACATCGGAATCAGGCAGCTGAAGTGGAGAATGCCCTCGGCGACCATCACGAACATGGTGTTGCCGGCGCCATACAGAGCCTGGGTGAAGACCAGCGCGACGCTGATCAGCGGACAGAAGAAACCGAGCACACGCAGGATCGGCGCACCGACGGCGATAACGTCTGGATCGGGGTTCCAGAAGTGCAGAATCGGCTCGGCCCAAGCCGCCAGAATCAGCCCCAGGACCAGGAACAGCACCGCGCCAATCCGTGCCGCCTGGTAGGCAAAGCGCTCGGCGAGATCGAACTCCTTGGCGCCCATATTCTGGCTAACCAGCGTGGCCGTCGCTGTTCCGTAGGCGAGACAAGAGATAAAGACGATCTGTAGGACGTTGATGATGTTCGAGGTCGCCGCCGCGAAGATGGTACGACCGACGGCGTGACCAGCCATCCGATCGAGCCGGGCGACGACAAACAGCACAAAGCCGAAGCCGCCCATCGCAAACATGGTCGCGATTCCCGACGGTATCGACAGCTTGGCAATCTGCCAGATCGTACTCGCCGAGGCGTTGCTCAGGCGACGGACATTGAACCTTGCGTACTCACTGCGCATCGACCAAAACAGCATGATCACCAGGCCGACGTACGAGCTGAGCATCGACGCCAGACCCGCTCCCGGCACACCCATGTGAATGAGCTTGCCGCCGAACAGCCCCAAAAGCAGCGTGTGAACCTCGTCGACCACCGGAATCCCTGGCTTGTCGGGTCCGTAGATGAGCGCGATGCAGAGCAGGAAGTTGGCGATGTTCATCACGATCGCCACGCCCATGTGAACCCGCGTCTTGCCCAGCCCGTCGAAGAAGGCCTTGAGGCTCGCGGTCCAGACCAGCGACATGATCTGAAGGAAGCGCCAGCGCAGGAACGGCACGCCGAGAGCAATCACCACCGGGTCCTTGTTGACCAGCCGGAACAGCGTCGGTGCCGCCATGTAAGTCAGCGCCGTCACGACGATCGAGGCCAGCACCGCCAGCAGCTGCGAGTTCGTCGAGACCGCCCCAGCGCCCTCGATGTCGCCAGCGCCAATTCGGCGTGCCGTCAGGGCCTGCGTACCGACGCTGATGGCCGCCAGCATGCCGCCGAATGCCCACAGCAAGATCACGCTGATTTGCAGCGCCGTCTGGCCGGGGGTCGACTCCGCCTGCGGCAGGTGCCCGACGAGGACGTGGTCGACTTGATTGATAAGGGTCTGGGTCAGCATTGCCAGCATCACCGGCGAGGAAAGCCCGAGGATGCGGCGCGTCAGGATGGGATCGAAGAGTGACATGTTGGAGTGGTTGGCCTCGAAGGTGGCCCGCACCAAAGGGTAGGGGTGCGAAGGAGCGGTTTTAGCGTGGCCCTGCGGCTTTCACAAGACTCAGATGACCATTATCGGTTGGACACGCCGCCGCGGGCAGGGGACTTGCATAGGTCTTGCTAGGAAGCCGCTATGACGTCGGATTGGGATCAATGCTGCCTTCTGGAATCAGCTGGGCGAGTGCCGCCTGGGCCGACTGGTCGAACACGCCGTCGGCCAGATAGGCGCCAAAGGCCTCGAGATACTGCCGCGACTTGGTCACCGCCTCGGCAAAGCGGCGCGGAAAGTCGAACTCGGTAAACACCTCAGCGCGGGCAGCCTCGCGAACTTCGAGCGGTCCAATCCGCGGCCCGACGAAGGGATTGCCGATCAGCGCGACATAGGTCTTGTAGCCACGAGCAAAGCGGCGCAGCTCTGCCCGCGTCGGTGCCGAGCCATGAAGTGCAGTCAGCGCTTGCTGCACCGCGTCACCAATCGGCCCCGCATCACCCAAAAACTGCCCGTCCGCGTCGATGTAGGCCAGCAGCTTGCCCGTGCCCATCAGGTCTCTGCCGAAGCGCTGCTCGTGAAACAGCAGGCTCTGGAACTTCTCAATCTCGTGGTGCTCTTGGCTGGGATGAAGGCCGGTTCTCGTCGCTCGCTGCCGCGCCAGCTCGTTGATGTGCGGATGCATCGCTGTATCCAGGGCCGCGTGCGAGACATAGCCGAGCGCGAGCGCCGTCAGCGTCTCGCCAGCCTCGCGGGTCGCCGTTTGCCCCGCCAACCGTCGACCGGCTTCACCGAGCAGCCGCCCAAGCGCAATCGGCGTCTTTTGGTGAAACGCATCGCCCCACGGAGAGTGCGCCTGCGGTCGCCGCAGCACATAGCGAACGACGGCCAGCGAGAACCGATCAAAGTACGGTAGGTCGACAAACAGGGCGCCCAGTCGCGCCGCGGCATGATGACTTGCTGAGGTCGCACGACGAATCCACGCACCACAGGATGCGAGGGAATCGACGAGCCCAGAGAGGTGAATCGCTTCGACCGGCATCGACCCATCTTAGCAAGGTCAGGTCCGTGACTGGCCGCCGGTTTCAACGCCTCCCCACGACCCGCTTTACGGGGCTCTTCCGCGTTTGCGATGATGTCCCGAGGAAACGGGAAGTTAGATTCATGAAAGCCATCTTGATCGCCGCCGGAATGGGCCGGCGCCTCAGTCCTTACACCGACGATCGCCCCAAGTGCATGGTCGAGGTCCACGGTCGACCGATGCTCCTGCACCAGATCGCCAACCTCCGCCGGGTCGGGGTCCGTGAGTTTGTGATCATTCGCGGCTACCTCGGGGAGCGACTGACCGCAGCGCTGGCGAGCGAGCCGGGCGTACGCTTCGTCGACAACCTCGATTACCCCAACAACAACATCCTGCTGTCTTTGATGTGCGCCGCTGACGAGCTAGCGAGCGGCTTCTTCTGTAGCTACGGCGACATCATCTACCGACCCGAGGTCACCGAGGCGCTGGCCGCAAGTCAAGCCGACATCGGACTGGTCGTCGATCCCTTCTTCGCCGACGTCTACGAAGGCCGCACCGAGCATCCCATTTCGGAGGCTGAGCTGGCCGACGTGCGCGAGGGTCGGGTGCGCCAGGTCGGAAAAAAAGCGGTTCCGCTCGAGCAGGCCAAAGGTGAGTTCATCGGGCTGTGGCGGGCCTCGGCGCGGGCCGGTCAGGTGCTGCGTCAGTTGTTCGAGGAGCGGCGGGCCCAGCTCGGGCTGTCGTCGCCGTATGGTCGAGCGCCGCGCCTGCAAGTCGCCTATCTGACCGATCTGTTCAACGACCTGATTGCCGAGGAGTCGCGCCTGCACATTCCGCTGCACAGCGTCGAGATTGCCCAGCCACAGTCCTGGCGCGAGATCGACACCGTCCAGGATCTCGAGCGCGCCCATTCTATCGTCCGCTGGTAGCCCGCCAAGGAGTGTCCCGTGAAGATTCTGATTGCCGATGCCTTTAGCGAGTCCCACCTGTCCGCTCTGTCGAAGCTGGGACTCGACGTGGATTACCGACCACAGCTTGCCGCCGCGGAGCTTCCGCAGGTCATCGCGAGCGTCAGCATTTTGGTGGTGCGCAGCAAGCAAGTCAGCGCCGCCACCATCGAGGCCGGCAGCGCGCTCGGGCTGATTGTCCGGGCTGGGGCCGGGGTCAACACCATCGATCTCGACGCCGCCAGTCGCCGCGGTGTCTTCGTCGCCAACTGTCCGGGCCAGAACGCCATCGCCGTCGCTGAACTCACGATGGGCCTGTTGCTCTCGCTCGACCGACGACTACCCGATCAAGTGGCCGACCTCCGCGCCGGCAAGTGGAACAAGAAGGAATACAGCAAAGCGGCGGGACTGCACGGTCGCACCCTCGGAGTGATTGGCACCGGCGCGATTGGTCAGGCGGTGATTGCCCGCGCGCAGGCCTTCGGGATGAAGGTCGTTGCGTGGTCGCGCAGCCTGACCGCCGAGCGAGCGCGTGACCTCGGCGTCGAGCGGGCGGAGACGATTCCGACACTCTGTGCGGCGAGCGATGCGGTCACGGTCCACGTTGCCTATGTCGCAGCAACGCGCGGTCTCGTCGGAGAGAGTGCGTTTACGCGGATGCGCAAAGGGGCGCTGTTCCTCAATACGTCGCGCACCGAAGTGGTGGACGGGGCGGCGCTGCGACGGGCGATGAGCGAAAAGGGACTGCGGGTGGCTCTGGATGTCTTTGACCGCGAGCCCGAGAAGGCCGAGGCGCCGTTTGCCGACGATATCGTGCAGCTACCGGGCCTGTATGGCAGCCACCATGTCGGAGCCTCGACGGAGCAAGCGCAGGCCGCAATTGCGGACGAAACGGTGCGCATCGTGCAGGCGTTCGTCGCCGACGGCAGCGTCAGAAACTGCGTCAACATCCTGCCGCCCGACGAGACCCCGGCCCGCGCCGAGCTGATGGTGCGCCACTACGACAAGGTGGGAGTGCTGGCCGAGCTACTCGGGGCCGTCCGTCGCCACAACATCAACGTCGAGACCATGCAGAACACCATCTTCTGTGGCGCCCAGGCCGCCTGCGCCCGCATCCGCCTCGGCACCCGTCCCAGTGCCGAGCTGGTCGCCGAAATCCGCCGCCATCCCGACATCATCCACGTCGACGTCATCGAGCTTCCCGAGCCATGAGCGAAATCCAGTCTTCGAGCCCTACCCTGCTCTCGCCGAGCGGTCTGCCGCAGGTGCCGATTGTGCCGCGCGCCGTCCAGCGACTGAAAGCGGGAATTCCGCTCGTGCTGCGCAGCGACGTGACCGCCGAGCCGCCGCCCGAGACCGAGCTGGCCCAGCTCTGCGATCTGCGTGGTCAGCCGATTGCGACGGTGCTGTGGGTTTCGACGGGTCCGCTCGCCGGGCGGCTGTGGTCGATGCAGGACGAGGCTTTCGATGCCCCAGCGCTGACCCGACGACTGGCGGCGTCCCTGGAACGGCGGCGCTCTCTGCTTATCGGCGGTGAGCGCGATGCCTACCGAGTCGTTCATGGCGAAGCGGATCTGTTGCCGGGTCTGTTTGTCGACCGTTATGCCAATGCAGTGGTGATGCAGACAGCGACGCGAGCGATGGATCGCCGCAAGCCGCTATTGGCGAGTCTGCTCAAGCAGCTTCTGCCAATTGATCGTGTGCTGGTCCGCGACGATGGTAGTGCCCGTGACATGGAAAATCTGCCACGTGAACGAGGCGTTCTGCTTGGTGGGCCCAACTCAATGGCGCGCTTTCACGATGCCGGCTCGACGATGGAGGCTGACCTGCTCTTGGATCGCAAGACCGGCAGCTTCCTCGATCAGCAGGACAACCACGCCGAGGTTGCGTCGTGGGCGCAGTCGCTGTGTCCGCCGGGAGGCCAGGCGCTCGATGCCTTCACCTACCACGGTGGCTTTGCGCTGGCACTGGCCCGCGCCGGCCTGGGCGTGATTGCCTGCGACGAAGATCCGGTGGCGATCGGACGCGCCCGCAACAACGCCGAGCTGTCCCAAGTCACCGTCGATTTCCATGTCCACAACGCCTTCGATCTGCTCCGCGCCTACGAGTCCGAGGGACGACGCTTCGACGTGGTGGTAATCGACCCGCCAGCGCTGGCCAAGCGCGGTCGAACGGCGGGACTTGGACAGAGCGCGATGACCCAAGCGCTGCGGGCCTACAAGGAACTGAACCTGCGGGCGCTGCGCATCCTCCGTCCGGGGGGACTGCTCGCGACCTGTAGCTGCTCGGGGCGGGTCACGGTCGAGGACTTTTCCACCATGCTGCGCAGTGCCGCCCAAGACGCAGGTCGGCCCCTGCAGCTGTTGTGGCGACGAGGCGCGGGCATCGATCATCCAGTGCTGTGGGGTCTACCCGAGAGCGAATACCTCAAGTGCTGGCTGTTCCGAGTCCTGGCCTAGCAATATTAGGCATATCAAAGGACTCTATTTGCGCACTCCTCCACTGTGCTGGTAGCGCTGCGGCGCGAAGTGACTCTCTCCGATCGCCAGCTCAATGATCCGCTTGGCGTCACTGCCCATCGCTTCCCGCAGAAGTCGCGGTGGTTCATCGAGCGGCTCGTCGCTGAGCTGGAACGTCCCCCAGTGCATCGGCACAAACTGCTGCGCTCCTAGTTCTCCAAACGCAATCACCGCCTGCGCCGGATCGATGTGCTGCGGACTCATGAACCAGCGCGGCGCATAGGCACCAATCGGCAAGAGCGCGTAGTCGATGCCAGGAAAGCGCTTGCCGATCTCCGAGAACGCCGCCGGATACCCAGTGTCACCCGAAAAGTAGAAGCACGTCGTCGGAGACTCGATCACAAAGCCGCCCCATAGACTCAGGTTGTGATCGCGAAGACCGCGTCCCGACCAGTGCTGCGCCGGAACCAGCGTAATCCGCACAGCCCCACCCCGCGCCCGCAGCGTGTGGTCCTGCCACCAGTCCAGCTCGTGAACTCGCGCAAGGCCGCGCCGCTGAAACCACGGACCGAGCCCGAGCGGCACCACGAACTCGACCTGCGGACCCAGCGCCTTGACGCTCCACTCATCGAGGTGATCGCGGTGATTGTGCGACACCACCACGGCATCAATCGGCGGCAGATGAGACAGCGCAACTCCCGGCGGCGCCAGTCGCTTGATGGTGAACATGCGCGGCGCAAACATCGGATCGGTCAGGATCGACAGACCATCCATCTGGATCAAAAGCGTCGCGTGTCCGATCCAAGTCACCGACGGTACGTTTGCATTCTCTCGTAGCCGCAGACCATCGTTCATAACCATCGGGGGCACAAACGTCTTGTCGCGCGGTGGCCGTCCCCCAAGCTGCCAGCGTAGCGCGTCACGTACTCCTGTTCGGGCCGGCCAGTGCTCGGGATTGGTAAAGCGACCCTTGTGCCACTGCCGGGAGTGTGTATAGCGAGTCATCGTTTGTTTAGAGTACTTCGGGTCGCAGCTGTCGCTAAAATCCGAGCTATGCCTTCGATGCTCTACGATCCGGCTCGGCTGTCGCAGGTGGCGCAGGAGATCATCACCAGCACCCGTGAGCTGGCGGCGCTTGGCTGGACGCCAGCGACGAGTAGCAACTTCTCGATGCGGCTCGATGCCAGCCATGTCGCGATCACCGTCTCGGGCCGCGACAAGGGACGGCTGACCGAAGCGGACATCATGGTCGTGGACCTCGCGAGTCGCCCGGTTGGTTCGACGCTGCGACCTTCGGCAGAGACCCCGCTGCACACCCAGCTGTATCGCCGCTTTCCAGAAGTCGGATGCGTGCTGCACACCCACTCGCGGACCCAGACGGTGGCGAGTCGGATCTTCTCGTCCGAAGGTCAAGTTCGCCTCAAAGGCTACGAGCTACTGAAGGCGTTTTATGGGCAGAGCACGCACGACACCACGCTCGATGTGCCCATTTTTCCCAACACCCAGGACATTCCGTTTCTGGCCTCCCGAGTTGAGGCGCTGCTCGATAGCGAGCCGCTCTGGGGTTATCTCATCGAGTCGCACGGCCTGTATGCCTGGGGTCGCGACCTCTCCGATGCCCGCCGTCACCTCGAGGCCTATGAGTTTTTGCTGTCCTGCGAGCTGGACATAAGGACCTTACGACCATGAGCAGACTGCGAATTTTTTCTGACAGCGACGGAACAGCGCCCCATTTTACGGCGACTGAGCACGCCGCGATTGCCGCCAAGCTGGCCGAGCTAGGCGTCCGCTTCGAGCGCTGGCAAGCCCAAGGCTCCGTCGCAGCGGGCGATCCTGCGGAGGTGGTGATGGCCGCCTATCGCAGCGACATCGCGCGACTCAAGGCCGAGGGTGGCTATCAGTCCGTCGACGTGGTCAGCCTGACTCCGGCCCATCCGCAAAAAGCCGAGCTGCGCAAAAAGTTCCTCGACGAGCACACCCATGCCGAAGATGAGGTCCGCTTCTTCGTCGCTGGTTCGGGTCTGTTTAGCCTCCACCTGCACGGCCAGGTCTGCGAGGTGCTGTGCGAGCAAGGCGACCTCATCGCGGTGCCCGCCGCCACCAAGCACTGGTTCGACATGGGCCCTGAGCCGTCGTTCGTCGCGATTCGCCTGTTCATCAATCCCGCCGGCTGGGTCGCCTGCTTCACCGGCAGCGACATCGCCCAGCGCTTTCCTCGCTACGAGGTGGATCGGGCCTCATGAACCCAGTCCAACATTCGCCACCCGTCCCCGTCCCCGTCATCCTCGTCGACATCGAGGGCACGATCGGCTCGATTGCGTTTGTGCGCACGGTGCTGTTTCCCTATGCGCGGCGGCAGCTTCCGGTGTGGATCAAGGAGCACGGTCAGGAGCCCGAGACGAGGCGCTGGCTCGATGCGGTGGCAAGTGAGCTAGGTCCGTCTGCCAGCGATGAGCAGGTGCTGGCCCGGCTTCTCCACTGGATCGACGAGGACCGCAAGCACACGGCGCTCAAGGCGCTGCAAGGACTGCTGTGGCGGGACGGCTACCTGCGCGGCGAGTATCAGTCCCACCTGTATCCCGATGCAGCGGCGGCGCTGACCACTTGGCGACAAAAAGGGCACCCGCTGTTCGTCTACTCGTCGGGATCGGTGGCGGCGCAGCAGCTGTTCTTCGCGCATACGGTCGTCGGCAATCTGCTGCCGCTGTTCGATGGCTTCTTCGACACCGAAGTGGGCGGCAAGCGCGAAGTCCACAGCTACCAGCGGATCGCGCAGCGGATTGGCGAGCGAACCGGCTGCGCCGCGACCGAGATCCTGTTCCTGTCCGACGTCATCGAGGAGCTAGATGCTGCGCGCAAGGCCCAATTCCAGACCGTGCTTGTGGATCGCCGCGAGGACTATCCCGCCCCGCGAGTCGAAGGCCATGGCCATCGCCGCGTCGTCTCATTTCTTGAAATAGTTATATAGGAATAGCGACCGCGTCAGGCTGGAGTGTCTTGGGCCAGTCGGCTGGCTCAGTTGGCGGGCATGCTCACGAAGACCTTGTTCGTGGTGTCGATGCTCCAGCGCTCGTAGAGGCCCTGCTCGCGGTCGCCGTGCTGGGTGAACGAGACCACGCCGGTGGCGCCCTGCATCGCGAGACCCGCCGCCGCTGCGATGCGATTGCAGGCGCTCAGGAAGCTGGTCTGTCCGACCTGGACCTTCTCGGGACTGCTGAAGTTGTTGAGGTGGAGCAGAAACTCCGAGACGCGCGCCGGCGTGACATCTCCCGCTGCACAGATCGCAATCCCGACCGCATAGGCCGCATCGTATGCGTACGCTGAAAAAGCGCTGCCTTTCGGATCGACGCCCGGCCAGCGCGCTCCGAAGGCGGCCAGAAAGCCGTTGTAGATGCCGTTGGCATTCTTGCTGTCGACGCTGGGAGCCGTGCCATAGACGCGGCCCAGGTTGACCCTCATCGCCGCCTGGTCCGTCGGAGTGCCCACGCTGAGCAAATCGAGCACTTTATTGCTCTTGGCGCCGTCTCCCATGATGACCTGCATCACCGGCGTCGTGGCGGTTCCGAAGCCCACCAAGCCGGCGAGAAGCTTGTCGGAAAATAGGTTGGTCACCGCGACGAGTGCTTGTGGTGCCGGCTGCCCCTTCAAAATCCCCAGCGCCGTGTTGAGGGTCATTACCGCGGCTGGCTCGTCGGTGCCCACGCCTTCCTTGTAGGTCAGCGACGGCTTGGGAACGATCGCAGGGTTGGCTCCGAGAACCGACTGCCGCAGCCCCTGCCCATATGCGTCGTCGACGACAAACATTCCGGTCGATCCCGCGGTAATGGCCGCCGCGGGAATTTGTTTGGCAAGCACGACGCCTTGCAGCAGGTCCGACGGCACCGTGCGGAAAAACAGCCCGCTCGCTGGCAGATCCGAGATCGTGCGCGACGAGGCCGACCACGACATGATCGGCACCCCAACCCGCATTACCTCCGCCGAGATCAGCGACACATTGCCCGAGCCGCTCGGCCCAATCACCGCCACCGCTTTGCGATCGTTGACCAGCACCTGATACGACTTGAGCATGTCGGCGTTGGTGGCACTGGTTTCGCAGACGTGCAGCGACAGCGGCGGCTTGCCAGCAGCGGTCAGGCCCGTGTTCATCTCGTCGATCGCGAGCTTGACCGATTGCAGGCGCAGCTGATCGCTTCCGGTCACGGTGTTGACCAGCGTGCCAATCACCGTCGCATTGGCCGGAGGATTGGCCGGATAGACATCCTGGCACAGCGACCCTCGGGGCGAGCCCACGACGCACATGTTTTCGCTACAGAACAGCCTCTGTCCGATGGCGTTCGGACTCGCCAGACAGTCCGCATCGACCTCACACTCAACCAAATCTTTGCAGCCCGCAGCGCCGAGGAGAGCGCTCACGGATATCGATAAGCGAAGTAGGTTCCTGGTCATCAAAAGCCTCCGCGCAGTGCAACAAAGAAGCCGGCGGTACCAACCGACACCGACGGCAACAGGCTAACGGCTGGGGCCTTGGCGGCTGGGACTGCTTTGCTGCTCTGCTCTTGGGCGGCGGCTCGATTCTTCACGATGCCGATGGCAATGAGGGTTCCGCCCGTCGCGACCAGCGCTGCGCCACCGATCCCGGCAATCCCAGCACCAAGCTGCATCGTCTCCGTCGTCGAGCGAAAGCCAAGCTTGGCGTACTCGTCGGTGGTGCTGCTGTATTGACCGAAGGCGCTCGACGCACTGGCACCGAGCACCGCGCCCGCAATGATTCCACCGAGGCCCAGACCAGCAACCACGCCGCCGGCAATCAGCAGCGGCTTGCCGGGCTGCGGCGGAGGCGGAGGTGGACCGCTCGGCCCCGCACCGGGCTGGCCAGCATGTACCGGACTGTCGTCGATCAGCGCGCGGCTCTCGTCGAGATACTGCTGCACTCGCTTGGCCGTCTCGGGGTCGGGATGTGACTCGGCCTTCTGAAAGCGCTCGTAGTACGCCACCGCCTCACGAGGCCGCCCCAGCTTCTGTAGCGTGCGACCGATGTTCACCAGCAGCAGCGACATCTGTCGAGAGTCGTAGGCCGCCTTAAACTCCGTCAGCGCGTCCTCGAAATACTCCTGCTTATAGAGCCCAACGGCCTTGGTGTAGTGCTCGCGGCAGGCATCGTCTTTGGTACATGCGTCGTCGGGAGCAACCTTGCTTTGGGCCATCGCCGGTTGGGGAGCGGCCATCCCGGACACAAGTGCAGCGAAAAGAAGGGCCCTGCCGTCGGCAAGACCGCTAGTCCACCATTTGAATGCGACCATGACTGGATTCATCCTTGGAAGGCGTCGGAGACTTAGGAGTCGAAGGCGGCGATGCAGCGACGGGTGGTGTCGGGGCAGCAGTCGTCGCCGGAGGGCTGTCGGGGCTCGCAGCGAGCTTGCCCTTGCCCTTTTTGCCACGGCCCTTGGCCGTTGTGACTTCGGGTGGCGCGGTGGCGGGCAGCGGAGTCGGAACCGACACCGTCGTCGAAGCCAGCGGCTTGAGATGTTCAGCAATCATCGCGCTCTCGGACTGATCGAGGGTCACCACCTTCTCGGCGTACCCATCGAGCTTGAGCACCAGGATCAGCGGACCAGTCGCCGCGGCCTGGTTGTGTATCCAAGGCGTCTTGCCGATCTCACGATGATCCGTGGCGCGGACCACGCGGGCCCCCGCCGGCTCGGTATTGATCGAAAAGCGGACGGTGCGGGTTGCGGCGGGCGTCTCCGGCTTGTGCAGCGAGCGAGCACCAATCACCCCAATGGCAGCCAGCGCAAGCCCCGCAGCCAGCAGCGCAGCGACGAGGGTTCCGCGCTTCTTCTGACCGGGCCCCACCTGCGCCGCCGACTGACCGAGCGTCGTACTGGCCGAGTTGCTGACTCCCGGCTGACTCGATCCCGGCGACACCAGCTGCGACTGGCCGGTAATCCCCGCCGGGGCAACCTGGGACTGACCGACGAGCCCGACCTGCGACTGGCCAATCATCCCGACACGCGACTGACCGAGCATCCCGACTTGCGACTGGCCGATCCCCGAGAGTCCGCTCTGCGGAACGGGCGTCCCTGGCATCAGGAACGCCGACGAAACACCGCCCAGCCCAGGTGAGCTAATCGCGACTGCCGACGAGTGCATCGCCCGCAGCTGCTCGAGGACCTGCACCACCTGCGCCATCGGCGGTCGCTCAACGGCATCCTTGGCCAAAAGCGCGTGAATCAGGGTCGCGAGATCCTCGGGAATCGACGGGTCCAGCTCGCGGATCGGCGTCGGCTTCTCGTAGATATGCATTGCCATGATCGCGCCCGAGCCTTCCGCCACAAACGGCGGTCGACCCGCAAGCATCCGGTAGAGCATCACCCCGAGCGAATAGACATCGGCCTTGTCGGTAATGTTGCCGCTGCCCTTGCACTGCTCCGGCGACATATAGAGGGGCGTGCCCACCATCATGCCGGTGCTCGTCTGCGACACAGCGGCCTCTCCGTCCTTCGTCTGAGAGGCCAGCTTCGCAATGCCAAAGTCGAGAATCTTCGCCCGCTCTCCCCCCGGCGCCTCCGGGTCCGAAACAATCATGACGTTGTCGGGCTTGAGGTCCCTGTGGACGATGTTTTTGGCGTGGGCGGCGGCGAGGGCGGCGGCGACTTGGCGGGTGAGGCGCAGGGTATCGGCCACCGAGAGCTTACCGCCGAAGCGCTTCATGCGTCCCCCGAGAGACTCGCCCTCGAGAAACTCCATCACGATATAGGCAGTACCGTCGGGCTGCTGACCGAACTCCGAGATCTGGACGACGCTCGGATGGTTCACGATGTTGACGGCGCGGGCCTCGTTGAAGAACCGCTGGACCACCTGCTGATTGACCGCGTACTCAGGGTGCAAAACCTTGATCGCAACCTTGCGCTCAATCTGCGGATGAATCGCTTCATAGACCGCGCCCATCCCCCCTTTGCCGACCTCGCGAATCACGCGGTAGGGACCGATAGTCTGTTCGGTCATCGTTTCCACCTAATGTAATCAAGATAACATTTTTTCAGACGAGTGGCTTGACAAAGTCTCCCTCTGGCCGACCTCTTGCCGCCGAGGAGCTGCTCGCGGTACGCTCACGCGGCCTCGGTTGTGACTCGAAAGGATTCCGACATGGCATCGTCTGGTCTGCTGGCCTCGCTCTCTCTCGACCTCGACAACCAATGGTCGTATATGCGCACTCACGGCGACGCCGGCTGGGACAGTTATCCGTCTTATCTGCATGTTGTGCTGCCGCTGGCGCTCGACTTGGTGGAATCGGCGGGGCTCAAGCTCACGGTGTTTCTCGTCGGGGAGGATGCCCGGCAAGAGCAACACCGGGCGCTGTTGCAAACGATTGCCGCGCGGGGTCACGAGGTCGGCAACCACTCGCTGCATCACTTGCAGTGGCTGCACAAGCTGCCTCATGCCGAGCTAGCGCACGAAATCGTCGAGGCAGACCGCCTAATTGAGCAGGTCTGCGGACAGAAGCCACGCGGTTTTCGGGGTCCCGGTTTCGCGTGTAGCTCGGCGCTGCTGCGGATTTTGGCGCAGCACGGCTACGACTATGACTGCTCGACGTTTCCGACCTTCGTCGGACCGCTGGCACGCGCGTACTATTTCATGTCAGCGCGCAAGCTCAGCGATAAGGAATCCGACGAGCGGGAGGATCTGTTCGGCGGTGTTCGCGATGGGCTGCGACCGCTCTCGGGGTATCTGTGGGCGCTCAACGAGCGGGATGCGCAAGGCCGACCGATTGCCGACCTGCTGGAGATTCCGGTGACGACGCTACCGGGGCTGCGAACGCCGATTCACATGTCGTATTTGCTGTTTTTGGCGCAGCGCTCCCCGTGGCTGATGCGACGCTATCTGGAGACGGCGATGACGCTGTGTCAGGTGCGCTGCGTCGAGCCCTCGTTTCTGCTCCACCCGCTCGACTTTATCTCCGGCTCCGAGTGTCAGGCGCTGCGCTTCTTCCCGGCCATGAACATGCCATCGGAGCAGAAGCGTGAGCTGGTGTTCGAGGTCCTGACCAAGCTCAAGAGCCGCTTCACCATCGTACCGATGGGACAGCACGCCACAGCGCTGCGCCAGCGCGAGCTTCCTCGACGGCAGCTCGACCTCAGCATGTAGCTACGGACTGGTCAAACACGGCAGCGCGCAGCACTCAAACTCCACGCCCCGCGCTCGCCCCGGTGCGCAGTAGTTCACCAGCTTCGGCAGCTGCATCGACAGAATCCGGCCCTTCTCCGCGCAGGACCGCTCGGCACGCGACTTCCAGACATTGAAATCGAGACAATCGCCGACGGAATTTAGCATCCGCGGCTCACAGGTGGCGCCCGGATTCATCACCGTCGAAGGACAGCACTCGAAGCGGATGGTGAGATAGGTCGACCCGGCGCACGGCCCATCAAACTTCATCGAGGACAGCTGCTGCCGAAGCAGGGTGCAGCAGGTACTGCTGGCGGTCTTGACCCACCAGGTGGGATCTTGGCAGCGCTGAACGGTGTGTTCCTGGCGGCTGCACTGGGTCACGTCTGCGTCGCTACTCGGCGTCGACAGATCGGCGGGCAGCTCCGTTTCCACGACGGGCGTGAGCACTACTTGGTCGTAGGCCACGCAGCTGCACACAAAGCTGAGCGCACAGAGCAGAACTCGCACGCGGCGATTGTGCCGAAAGCGTGCCCACCGGGAAGAAGATTCCGCGCCCGACTTCTCGCGGCCACCTGCGAGAGGCCACCGCCGGTGCTATAAAACGCAGCACGTATCGATAAAGGAGCAACAAGACATGTACAGGTACAGAGCCACGATGACGCTGCTGCTGACCGGGCTGCTCGGCAGCGGCTGTGTGACGGCGGGAACGCACCAGGCCAAGCTCGACGAGCTATCGAGGACACAAGCCGACCTGGCCAAGTCGCGGCAAGAAACGGTCGATCTGAGCCGGGAACGCGACGGGCTCAAGAAGCGCATCCAAGACGCGCTGGCGCAGGTGGCGGACCTGTCGGGGCGGCTCAGTCAAGCCGAGAGCAAAGTGAAGGGCTTGGCCACGGAGCGCGATCAATACGCGCGACTGCTCAACGACTCGACGGCACTCGTCGGACAGCTGAAGGAACGGCTCGAAAAGCTGGGCCAAAACGTCGACAAGCTAACCGCCGAGCGTGGCCAGCTCCAGGCCGGACTTACCGACGCCAAGACTCGTCTTGAGGAGCTGCGCAAGCAGAAGGCGGCAGCCGAAGCGCGGCTCCAGATCTTCCGCAGCCTCATCGACAAGCTGCGGGCGATGATCGACGCGGGCCAGCTCAAGGTGGTGACGCGGGATGGCCGCATGCTGATTGCGCTCCCCGACGATGTGCTGTTTGACTCCGGAAAGGCCGAGGTCAAGGCGCAGGGACAGGAAGCGCTGGCCAAGGTGGCGCAGGTGCTGGCGGCGATTCCGGATCGCCATTTTCTCGTCGCCGGTCACACGGACAATGTCCCGATTCACAGCAGTCGCTATCGCTCGAACTGGGATCTGTCGGCGGCACGCGCCATTGAGGTCACGCTGTTCCTCGTCTCCAAAGGTATGAAACCGCAGGTGCTGGCGGCTGCCGGTTTTGGCGAGTTCGATCCGGTCGCCGCCAACGACACGCCCGAGCATCGCACGCTCAACCGCCGCATCGAGATTGTGCTCCAGCCGAACATCTCGGATCTGCCGCCGCTCGAAGGAATCGACAGCGCCACGCCCGCCAAGTAGCTACTTTTTGGACCGCGACTTGCTGCGCTTTTTCGTCGAGTCGCCTGCTTCTTCCGTCGGTACCGCTCTGGCAAGACTGATGTGTACGGCGCGATCGCGGTCCGGCACGATCTTGCTGGTCGAGGGTAGATAGCCCTCGGCGGCAATCGTCAACGGCACCGGCTCGGTCGAGCGAGGCAGCACAAGCGGACTCTTTATGACCTTGCCGCTGACCATGACCTGGGCGTTTCCCGGGCTTAGCTCGAGCTGAATCGTTACCTGCTCGGACTCGCCGATGGACTTCGGCACCACGCGCGCCGCTTCGGGCACCGGCGGACTGCGCCGCAACCCCGCCACCCCGACCACCGCCGCCAAGAGCAGAAACGAACCCGCCACCGCCAGCAGCGGCCCACGCGAAGCTGGCGTGGTAACACTCGGCATCCGCAGGACTCCCACCAGAGCGGTTGGCTGCGCCCCGACGGCCTTATTGCCTTGCGAGGCCTCCGCGGCCCGCCACATGGCCTGCATCGAGGAAAAACGCTTCCCTGCTGACGGATTGGTGGCTTGAGTCAGCACCGCTTTGAGTGCAGGTGGCAGGTCGGACACCGTCTCATCGAGCAGCTTGGCGAGCGCCGCCTGATCCTCCGCCGCCGAGATACTTTCCCCGCTGGCCAGATACAGTCCTCCGTCGAGCAAGCAGACCCGCTGGTTGCCTTGTCCTCCGCCCATCGCCCCGTCGACCGCCACGTCATCGAAGCTGGCCACAAACAGATTGCGTGCCGTGATGCCGCCGTGGCAGAGCCCTCGCTGATGCAGCGCGTGCAGCGCCCCCGTCGCCGCTCGCAGGACCGCCAGACCCTCCGCCAGCGACAGCTTGCCTTGCCCCGCCACCCGTTGCGCCAGATCCTGTCCGGTCAAAAGAGGCGTCGCCACCAGCAGTCGGTCGTCGGCGAGCAGCATCGTATCGATGGGCGCAATCAGGCTGGGATGATGCAGCGCCGCTTGTTGACTGAGCGCGGCAAGGAGCGGCTTGCGCTGTCCGGGATCAATCGAGAGCAGCCGCACCGCGCAGCGAGAACCGAGCCTGATCTGCTTGGCCTCGAACAGCGCGCCGTGTCGACCCTCGTGAAGCAGACGCTCCAGCGTGTAGGTGTTGCCCTGGGTCGTCCCGACCAGAGCCTGCGCGCTCCCAGAGTGTGTGGGCTGGGTCATGATAAGCCACTCTTATCTTCGCATTAGAAGGGCGGCGGAGAGAAGCCGGGCGCTTAGGAAAGAAGCTGCTGTGCGTCGCTGAGCAGGGTCACAAGGGGCGGCTTCGCAAGCAGGGCACGGCGCTGCCACGACTCGCTGGGACCCATCGCCGGCAGGCCGCTCACCGAGAGTGCAGCGTCGCCCATCACCAGCTGAGCAGGAACGAGCGACCACAACGCAGGCCGCAGATCGAGCTGCTCAATGGCCGCAATGAGCAGCGCACGTCGCCCGAGCAGAGCCTGGACCGCCGCCAAGATCCGCGCCTGCTCACCGGGAGATGCCGAAAGCTCGTGCTGGACCGGCGCGAGCAGCAGCTGCGCTTGTTCGGTGGTCAGCGAGGGCGAACCCGGCCGCAGCGCCCGTGCCTGAAGGAGCCGCAGCCAGTGTCGCTCCGCGTCCGTATTTGGCTCGTGACCTGGCAGCCACAGCGCCGTAGCTGCCCCAACCAGCGCGCGCAGACCGGCCAGGTCGCTTACCAGCTCCCCACCCATCCGGGCAAACAGCTGGGCTTGGCGCTCACGAATCCGCTGCAGCGACCCCACGGCAGTTCCCGGAAGTGAACCAGCGTCGGAAGCGAGCATCCGCGCAAAGTGCTGTAGCAGCGTCGTCAGTGGTCGCAGCTCATCGCTGGGCTGAGGCAGTCGCTCGTCACTCGGCGAAAAGCGATATGGAGGTAGCCGCTCGAGCCGCTGCGCCGCTTCTCCGCTCGGATCAACAAAGGCCAGCGTCGACAGATACAGGGCGTGCAGCGGCGGTCGCTCGGACTCGGTCAGCCGCGCCAGCAGCTTCACCGCCCCCACATCGAGCTCGCCATCGAACGCTCGACTCGTCAGCAGGCTGCGCAGCTCCACAAAGCGACCGGCCAGCAAACGGCGAAGTGGCTCGATCAGTCGGTCGAGATCGGCAAGCGGACCCCGAAAACCCGCAACCGACTGCGACAGGGCGGTGGCCAGGACAGCAGGATCGTCCGCCGACACAATCAGCCGCTCGGCCTGCTCTGGTGGACAAGCGGCATGCAGCAGCAGCCCGCAGCCTGCCAGCGCCGAAGCCCCGAGGAGCGGTGCGCGCTGCGCCTGAAGCGAGATGGTCGCTTGGCGAATCAATCCACCGTCGGACAACTGCACCCCGAGCAGCAACAAGGCCCGCAGCAATTCGGGATCGCTCGCCCCCGTCAGCGCCGCTTCTCCATCCGAGAGAGCATCGCTGTGCGAACCCTGGCTCGCGTGCAGCTCGGCTCGTCGACAAAGCCACTGCGCCCGCTCTGCTCCCGTCGAATGAGACACCAGCTGATCCAAGCAGAACCGCGCCTCCCGAAAATCACCAGTGCTGAGAGAGACCGGGTAGAGCCGTTGCAGCACCAGGGGATCGTCTGGCCGCTCACGCAGCAGCGCCCGTAGCTGTTCCGACGCTGGTAGCAGCAGCCCTGCCTTCTCATAGTGCTGGGCGATCCGCAGCTGCACCGTCCGCCGGGCCGTCGGGTCCATCGCCGGAGACAGTGCCTGGGTCAGCGTCGTCGCTGCTGCCGCATGATCCCCGCGCTCCACCTGCAAACTCGACAGTCGTTCGCCGAGCCGCAGGCGTTCGTCGCCACGCTCACTCACCAAAAGCGCTTCGCTGAGCAATCGCTCCGCCGACGCAAGCTCGCCGCGTCGCAGCAGCCACTCGGCTTTGGCCGCCAGCACCGTCGCCCGACGTGGGTATTCAGCGCACACCTGGAGCTGCGGAAAAATCGAATCCTGCGATCGCCCAACGGCCACCAGACAGTCCGCTAGCGCCGTCAGTCCGAGCGCATCCAGCGGCACCTGAGACAGCAGCGCATGGGCGTAGCGCTCGACGGAAGCCAGGTCACCTTGCCGCGCACAGAGCAGCAGCAGCTGACGAAGGGTCTCGATATTCGCAAGACCCGTCATCGACTGCGAGAGGCGACTCTCCAAGGTCCGTCGCCGACTCACCGGCTCATCGCCACCATCGAGAACAATCAGCCGCTGCGCCGCCTCTTGCGCGCTCTCATCGGCCAGCTCGCTCGCCTGGCGCAGGTACTCACGCGCCCGCAGCTCATCGCCAATTCGCAGCGCCCACTCCGCTGCCAAAAGGAGCTGCTGTCCCTGCTTGCTCCTTGGCAGCAGCAGCGCCGCCCGTCCCGCCACATCCGCCGCTTGCAGCAGCTCACCCCGCGCGAACAATAGCTCACCGAGTCGCTGGGCAGCCCGCCCCGAGCCCAGCTGCATCGCCTTGCGCAGCGTCGTCAGCAGCAGCTCCGCCTGCGACTGGGGATGTAGTAGCTCCGCCTGCTTGTAGAGCAATTCCGCTCGCTCGCCGTCGCTGGGACTGGCCGCAATCTCCCGCCCTAGCCAGCTGAGCGCCGCAGCTTGATCCCCCGCAGCCTCGGCTCGCCCACGCAGCGACGCCAGCACCGGCAAAAACTCTGGATCGTGCTGAAGCGCCTCGTGAAGCAGCGCGCTCGCTTGCGTCGGGTCAGTGACGAGCTGACTCTTCTGCCACAACGCCGTCGCTCGTTCCTCGGCACTCGCCGCCAGGTCGAACAGCGTATCGCACAGCGGCAGCGCTTTGTCCGGTTGGCTCGGCGCGTAGCGGCGAATCAGCAGGCGCAGTGGTCGAGGATCATGCGGAAGAAGCGACATCGCGCGCAGCAGCAGCCGCTCGGCTTGCTCGGACACCTCGACGGGTAGCGGAGAGCCAAGCCCGCACGCAGCCCCCGATTCGTGCGGATCACCACCGTCGCTGGTCAGCAAGAGCCGCGCCGCCAAGAGCGCACACTCACCGGTCTCCTTGGCAGACAGCGTCGGGGACTCACTCGCGGAGAGCAGGTTCGACAGCGCCCGTGGTCGCTCCGCCGGCTGTCCCAGTCCAAAGAGAATTTGCCCGAGCAGCGCCTGCGCCGCCGGCAGCTCCTCCTCGCGGAGCAGAGCCAGCTCGAGCTGACCGAGCGCCTCACTCGGACGCCCCGTCCGCAGCAGGACCTCGGCCAGCGCTACCCGCAGTGGCGCCGCATGCTCCGCCGGACAGCGCCGCAGCTCCAGCTCGACCAGTCGACGGGCTTGCTCGCGCTGACCTGCGGCGAGGAGGCGCCCGAGCAGCCGCCGTGTCTCCGTAAGTCCCGACCGATCGCCAAGCGCCGCCACCCGTAGCCAGCGCGCCATTGCTGCCGCGTGCTCGTCGAGAAGCTGAAGACAGACCGCCGCTTGACGCAGCAGCCGCAAGATCGTCGTCGAGTGCTCATCGGCAGTAGACAGCAGCGCCAGACGCTGATCGATTCGTCGCAGCACCGTCCGAAGCGAGCCCCGTTCCTTCAGCCGAGAGCGCAAGGCCGTAAGAATCTCCGCCGGCACCCGCTCGACGGCTTCACTTGCCAAAAATCCCACCGCCCGCAGCGATTCTTCATCGGCAGATGAGCCGGATGCCGCCGCCGGGGCCGCCAGTGTCACAATCACCGCTTCTGCTTCCGTCGCCGCATCCCCGAGCAAACGAGCCGCCTCGCTGGCCCGCCGCGCACTCACCCACCGTCGCGAGCCCGTGCTCTGGGTCATGTCGCGAATCAACAGACTCAGCGTGCCCACCCGGTCATCGGCCTGCTGGCGCCGTAATAGCAGTCGTTCGCGCTCTTGATCATCGTCGGCACCGATGGCCAAGAGCGCTTCGTCGATCGCCGAAAGTAGGCTTGGACCGACGTGACGGGCGGCCTGCCGCAGCAGATCGATGCGTGCGTCGTCGACCTCGTGCAACGACCAGGCATAAAGCGCCACTCCGAGCCGCGCCCCGTCGCCCAAGCTCTGAAAGAGCGCCGCCAATGCCGACCACGCCGCAGCACCGCCCCCAGACTCGACGGCCTGACACAGCTCGGCTTCCTCGCCGCCGTAGTCGCCTTGATGGTGAGCAGCTTCGGCAAGCCGCATGTGTACCCGCGCCCGCTCGGTTCGAGGTACCCGATCTTCGAGCAGCGCCCGTCGGTAGTTCGCCACCGCGCCACGGAGATCGCCGGCCACAAAGTAGCGATCACCTTGGGCCAGCGACGAACTGACTTCACCCCGCTCGATAAGCGGCGGCTCATTGCTCGCATCCGAGAGCAGCCGCGTGGACAGCAGCTGAAGCAGGGCCGTCGCCGCATCTGAGACCAGCTCCGTCGCCGAGTGAGGCTCCCCGGCGCCGCACAGCTCGAGCACCCACGACGCCAGCCTCACGGCCTGCTCCTCATCGTCGTGAAGCTGGGCCACCCACAGCAGCAGCAAGCCACGCTCCTCAATGGTCAAAGACGCGGCCTCAGCCTCGACCAGCGCTTCCAGGGCCGCCGCCGCTGTGATCCGTTCTCTCGCTTCATGAATACTGACGAGCAGTAGACGCAGCCCCAGATCACCGGGCCGAGCTTGCGAAAGTCTGTCGAGAAGTGAGCTGGCTTCCGTAGCGCGCTGCGGTGTGGTCGACAGCACCTGTGCACGGCGCAACCGCGCAGTCTCGGCCAGCGACGGTACCCGCCCAATTATCTGATAGGCGGCCAGAGCCGCCGGCACATCCCCCTCAATGAGCAAGCGATCGGCCAGCAGCACCGACTCGATCTGCCCGCCATCCACCGTCGAACGGCCACGCGGATCATCGTCGAAATCGACCGCGCTCGACAGGCCCTCATAGGTCAGCCGGAGCAGGCCATCGCCAATCTCGACGAGCGCCAAGGCCGCCGACTGCGCATCGGAAGCCCGATGGCCATGACGCGGCAAGACCTGGAGCAGTGAGTCCCACAGCACGTCGACGCCGACCTCGCGCAGCCCATGCGCAAACAAAAGCCGCATGCCCGGTCCGGGCACAAATTCCGTCGACGGCAGCACCGCGGGTTCGGTCGAGGACTGACGAAAGGTCAGCAGCGCCGCACCGACACACAGTGCTGCCGACAAAGCCAGCAGCGACGAGGCAATCCGGCTCGTCCCGTAGACCCGCACCTCACCGTCAAGCAGGTTCATTCCCAGCGCCAGCGACTCACTGCTCCGTCGCGGACCTCGAAAGTCCTGCCGGCCTGGCCCGAGCGGCACCCGCAGCGAGATCCACAGCGGCGACTCAGCGGCGTCTGCAAAGCGCGCGACCACCATCAGCAGCGGTCGATCGCTGGTCCCGACAAAGCGCAGCGCCAGGCGATCCGGCTTGAGCAGTCCCGCCGGTAGCAGCTTGACGAGCGACGCAAGCTGCGTAGCCAGCACCCGCGACAGCTGCGCCTCGGAAAGCTCGATCACCGCCGACCGGACCCGTCCCCGACGCTGCCGCAGCGGCTCGCCAGGACGACCCTCGATGTCGACGACCAGCTCGCACAGCCGCCCGCAGTCGAGCGCTTCGGGCGCTTCGAGCTTGAGCCGCAGCCGTCCCGGCCCCAGCGACTGTTCGCTGAGCGGACTTCTGGCAGATGGCATGTGCGGCTCGGTGCTCAAGAGCAACCCCGTAAGCTTACACTTCGACTTCGAGCGATAGATCGGCAGCCGTCACCGAATGCGTGAGCGCGCCGACGCTGATCAGGTCGGCCCCTGCTTCAGCATAGGCTCGCACCGTCGCAAGACTGACGCCCCCGGATACCTCAATCAGCGGACGACGTGGCTCGCCGACCGCCGGCAGTCGCAGCAGCGCCTCGCGGACCAGCTCCGGCGACATGTTGTCGAGCAGGAGCACGTCGACCCCAGCGTCCAGCGCTTCGGAGACCTGCTCCAGCGTCGTGATCTCGGCCTCGATCCGAACGGTGTGGGGGGCAGAGGCGCGGGCCCGCTGAATCGCCTCGCCGACCCCACCGGCAGCGGCGACGTGGTTGTCCTTGATGAGCACGCCCGAGCCCAAATCAGCCCGATGATTGTGGGCGCCGCCATGACGGACCGCCCGCTTATCGAGGAAACGAAAGCCCGGCGCCGTCTTGCGGGTATCGACGATGCGCGCGCACGTCCCCGCCACCGCGTGAACATACCGCCGCGTCAGCGTCGCCACCCCGGACAGACGCTGGAGAAAATTGAGCGCCGTTCGTTCCGCCGCCAAGATCGAGCGCAGCGGGCCCTCGACGCGCAGCACCTGGGTATGCGGATGAATCGAGCTGCCATCGGCAAACAGCGGCGTGGTCGCGAGGCGCGCGTCGACGGACTGAAACACCGCCATCGCCACATCGAGCCCCGACAGCACCAGCTCACTCTTGGCAAGCACAATGGCCTGCGCCGTCTCGTGCGAGCCAAAGATCGCGTCACTGGTCAGATCGCCACGCCCGAGGTCTTCCTCGAGTGCCAGCTCGATGAGCCACCCCACCGCCGGGGGCAGACAGGCCGTCGCGTCCGGAATCTTCACTATCGGAGTCATGTTGGCATCTCTCCTTGGCGCTGCTCGCTACCAGCGCAAGATCGGCCAGCCATGCCGGCGGGCGTGGCGAGACAGCCGGCGGTCAGGATTCACCGCCACGGGCCGCCCGACCCGCTCTAGCATCGGCAAATCACTATAGCTATCGGTGTAAAAGGAGCTCTGCGCAAGATCGATGCCGTGCTCGTCGGCAAAGCGCTCCGCGTGATGGACCTTGCCGGTGCCGTAGCAGGCGGGCGGTACGACCTGACCGGAAAACTGACCATTTTCGACGGTGAGGCGCGTACACAAGACATGCGGAATCGACAGCTCACTGGCCAGCGGCTCAGCGACGTACGGGGTCGCGCTAGTCAAAAGAACGATCGAGTCGCCCTGCCCGCGGTGCTCCTCGAGAGCATCTCGCGCCACCGGCGAGATGGTGTGACGAATCTCGGTGCGGTAGAAGTTCCCGACCTTGTCGCGCATCTCCGCTTCCGAGTCGCCGGCCATGTCGGCAGCCAGAAACGCCGCCACCGCCTCCATGTTGAGCAGCGACAAGCGATATTGCAGCAGCCAAAAGCCACTGCGCACGAGCATCGGCAGACCCATCTCGCCGCGCCTTCGCAGATACTTGACCCAGCGGGAACCACTGTTGACGCGCAGCAGCGTCAGGTCCATGTCAAAAAACGCGGCTTTGGCCATCGGCACCTCGACTCAGCTCGCCGGAGGCCTGACGACCAGCACCGGGCAGGCAGCGCCGCGCATCAGCTTCTCTGCGGCGGAACCGAGCAGGAAGTGCGAGACGCCTTTGCGACCATGCGTACCAACGACCAGCAGATCGCCCTGGAGCGCCTTGATCTCCTCAAGCAGCGCGTCGGGCATCCGGCCTTGCAAGAGCCGCCAGTGAACCTGCACTTTGGGCGTCGACTCCGCCGCCGCAGTATCCGCCAGCCGTCGACTCGCGATCTCGCTGCGTCCTTGCAGCAGGCGCTCTTCCCAGTCGAGCGGCATGCCTTCGAGCGCAAACGCCTCCAGACCCGGCGGCGTCGGTGCGGGCTCCAGAACATGGACCAGCGTGATCCGACTCCCGAGCGGTTCGGCGAGTGACATGGCCATCCGAAAGGCCGGTTGGCTCAGCTCCGTCAGGTCGGTGGCGACGATGATGTGCTTGGGTGTCATGGTCAATCCCTTCGTAACGTGGTGTCGGAAATGGCTCAGCTCGGGCTGTGGTTCCCCGAGTACCGTCGGGCGCCCCGATTCCTTCCAGCCGCGAAAACCCCCGGCCAGCGAACGGACGCGAGTGAATCCCATCTTCCCCAGCGACGCAGCGGCCAGCGCCGAGCGAAAGCCCCCGCCGCAGTGGAGCACGATCTCCGTGTCGGGATCGGGCACCAGCGTCTCAATGTCTCGCTCGAGAATGCCGCGACCCAAGTGCGTCGAGCCGGGAATGCGCTCCGCAACCCACTCGTGATCCTCGCGCACATCGAAGAAAACCAGCGGTGGCGGCTCGCGACCCTCGGCGAGTACAGTCTGCCGCATGGCCAGCTCACGCTCGAAGTCCGCTGCGCTGATCTCGACGATCCCGGCCTGAGCCTGTTCGCACAGACGCAGAAAACGTGGCGAGTGATCGACAGCCATGGCGGCACAGTATCCCAGGCAGCGCGCCGACTGCAATCCTGAGGAACGCAATGTTCTCCGAAGCAATGCGTCAAACCCAAGTAAAATGGCTCATTCCGTAGGAGGAGAGAAGATGTCGCCTGATTTGCGTGTGTCCGCCCGGCTGCCCCATCGACCAGGCAAGACCCTTGGGGCCGTACTGGCGCTCTTGGCGATGGTCGCGGTCCTCAGCTTCGATTCGGCCAAGGCAGCGGAACCGGCGAAGGCGGCAGCTCCCGTCACGCCGCCGACCCCTGGGAAGCCAGTCGCCAAAGGCAAGGGCAAAGGCAAAGGCAAGGGCAAGGGCGGAGGCACCGCTGCCGAGCTAACCCAGCTGCTCCAGTCCAAAGGCAGCGAGGTTCAAGAGTGCGCCGTCCAGCATGCGCTCGACAAAGGCTCAAACAAGGTCGAAATCTCCACCCACGTCACCATCAATGGCCGCGGCCAGGTCATCAACGTCAAGACCCAGGTCGTGCTCGACAAGGGCGAGGGCGACAACGTCCGTGACTGCATCGACAAGCTCATCAAGTCGATTCCCTTCCCGAACTCGGCGTCGCCGATGATCACCATCGAGCGCAACTGGACCATCAAGTCGGCCTAGTCGGTTAGGCAGGCCGATCCGCTAGCTCGCGCGCTTGCGCTTCGGATCGACGTAGTCGCGCAGCCCATCGCCGAGCAGGTTGCAGCCCAGCACCAGCAGCGCAATCGCCAGCCCCGGCACCAGCACCAGGTGTCGCGTCCGCCAAAAGAAGTTCGTCCCCTGCGCGAGTAACGCCCCCCAGGTATACGGCACCGGCGGACCCAGCCCCAGAAAGCTCAAGCTCGCCTCGACCAGCACCACCCCGGCCAGTCCAAAGGTCGCCTGCACGATGATCGGCGACCAGATGTTCGGCAAGATGTGACGGAGCATCACCCGCCACGGGCTGCACCCCACCGAGCGCGCCGCCAGCACATACTCCTGCTCGCGAACTCGCAGCACCTGCGCCCGTGCCACCCGCGCATACCCGACCCAGCCATTGACCGCCAGCGCGAAGATCAGCACCCCGACGCCGGCCTTCGGCACCAGCGCCACGATCGCAATGTTGAGCAGGATGCCCGGAAAGGCGAGCAGCACGTCGATCACGCGCATCACCACCTCGTCGAGCCAGCCGCCGATGTAACCCGCCGAGACGCCGATCAGCAGGCCGAGGCTCAGACACAGCCCGACCACCGACGTACACAGCCCGAGCAGGAGCCGCGCCCCGTAACACATCTGCACCAGCAGATCGCAGCCGTTTTCGTCGGTCCCGAGCCAGTGCCGCCGACTCGGTCCTTCGAGCAAGTGGTCGAGATCCTGCGCCGACGGCGATCCTGAGAGCAGCAGCGGCCCACCGAGTCCAATCAGCACAAACAGAAGCAGCAGCAGCGCCCCCAGCCAGGCCGCCGTCCCGAGGGGAGGAAGCGAGAGTCGCGCTCTTACCGGCAGCGCGCTCATACGCGAATCCTCGGATCAACCGCTGCATACATCACGTCGACGATCAGGTTGATGAGCACGTACATCACCGCAATCACCAGCGTCAGTCCCTGCACCACTCGGTAGTCGCGCTGGGCAATCGCCTCGAGCAAGAGCGTCCCAAGCCCTGGCCGCGCAAACACCTTCTCCGTCACCACCGCGCCCGCCAGCAGCGCACCAAACTGCATACCCGCGACGGTGATCACCGGCAGCAGCGCATTGCGCATCGCGTGCTTGAGCACGACCCGCCACGGCGCAAGCCCCTTGGCCCGCGCGGTCCGCACATAGTCTTCCGACAGCGTATCGAGCAGCGACGAGCGAGTCATCCGCGCCAGCATCGCCATCAAGTGCGTCCCCAGCATCACCGACGGCAGCACCAGTCCGCGTAGGCTCCCCGAGTCCTCACCCGGCCCCGGAAACCAGGGCAGAAGCACATAGAACAGATAGAGCAGCATCGGCCCGAGCCACATCGCCGGCATGCTGATCCCGAGCAGCGCCACCCCCGTTAGGATCGTGTCCCAGCGACTCCGCGCCTTAAGCGCCGCCACGATCCCGAGCGGCAGAGCCAGCAGCAGCGCCACCGCCATCGCCGATACCGCCAGCGTCACCGTGGGTGGCAGCGCCTTCTTGATTCGCTGCGCCACTGTCAGCTTGCGATCGGGACAGCTATAGCCGAGCGTCCCGTCGAAGATGCTCTTCACGAAGCGCCCAAACTGCACCGGCAGCGTCTGGTCGAGGTCCATGCAGCGCCGCAGCTCGATCTTGTCCTGCGGTCGGGCATCTTCGCCGAGCAGGTTGTCGACGGGATCACCGGGAATCAGGTGCAGCAGCACAAAGGTCAGCGCCACCACCCCAGCGACCGAGATCAGGCTCGAAAACAGCCGCCGCACCAGATAGCGCCGCAGCCGCCACGACGTCGAGAGCAGCGCTTCGCCGAGCCGGGTCGTCCACGACCAAGCCGTCGCCAGCACCCGTCTTCCCTTCGCAAGTGGCCCGAGCTTGTCGCTCGACATGGTCTGGCCCGCTACTTGGGAGGCGCGCAGTAGCGCAGCTCAGGCTGGCTGATGTTGCCGTCGGTGTCGTAATAAGCGACCGAGAGCGAGCCGGAGCCACCGGTGACCACGCACTGATAGCCGCTTCGGCAGTCACTGTCGCCGCTACATGGCTTCATGCAGTAGCGACGCTCGCTGGCCTCGCTGGCGCAGTAGCCGCTGCCGCAGCCGGATTCCTCACACAGACAGCGCTCACCGAGTCGACAGCAGCCGAGGTCGCCGGGCTTGCAGCAGTCCCCGCTGGAGGCACAGTCGGTACGGACCTGCTTTCTGGCGTCGCAGCTCGAGCGTCCTTTTTGCAGCGAAAAGAAGCGGATGCAGACGGAGCTATCGGGGCACGACTGCTGGTCGCAGCCCTCGACCGTGCAGTAGCCAGCGGGAGACGCCACGTCGCAGTAGCGATCACCGAGGGCGCTGCACTCGACGTTGTTGATGCAGGCATCGCCGATCGTCCGCGAGCAGCCACTCGAAGACAGGACGCCGAGGATCATGCCCAAAGCCACGCCCAGGGTGACGGACCAACCGCGAATACGCCGTCGCGGATGAAAGCCAAAGCCGCTCATAGGGGGCGGACCTTAGCACTCCTTTTTGCGCGTCAGCAAATTCTTCCTACCTAGTCCACCACACTGTCCAGAAACTCCACGCAGCCTCGCCGCGGATCGATGTGAACCGCCACTCCGAGCGGCACCGCCCGATTGCGCTCCCCGTGACCCAGCGGCACGCCCGCCAGCACCGGAACTCCCAAGCCGCTGAGCCGCTCACTTACGACCTCGAGCGCCGAAGGATGCTCCGCTGGACCCTCACAGCGCGTCAGATCGCCGACCACCGCTGCCACCACTCGGTCGAGCGCGCCGGCATGCCGCAGATGGGTCAGCGCCCGGTCGATCCGATAAGGAGCCTCCGTGACTTCTTCGATCAGCAGCACCACCGGTCCACTGTGGAGCAGCGAGTCGGCCAGCGGCGTCCCACACAGCCGCGACAGCACCTCGAGGTTGCCGCCGAGCAGCCGACCAGTCACCGAGCGAGCACTCACCGACAGATTCACCAGGCCCGAAAGCGGTGGCGGTGGCTGCGGCGACTCGAGCAGAGCCCACAGCGCCGCGCGGTCACTATCAGGAAGCTCGCCAAGCTGCGTCACCACCGGTCCATGAATGGTCACCCGACGATGGCGCGCCAGCAGCGCATGCAGCACCGTGATGTCGGAAAAGCCCACCAGCGGTCTCAGAGGTAGTTCGTCCGACTGGGCCGCCAGCAGCGAGGACAGGAGCCGCAGCACCCCATGACCGCCTCGCGCACAGAATACCGCCCGCACCTGCGGGTCAGACAGCGCCCAACGCAGCTCCGCCAGCCGCCGCCCGTCCTCCCCGGCCAGAAAGCCTCGCTGATGCAGCAGCCCTTCGGTCTTCTCGACGTGGTAGCGACTCTCTAGCGCCGCCAGGCCCGCCGCGAGACGCCCTGCCGGCACTGGTCCCGATGGCGCAATCACAGCCACCGAGTCACCAGGCCGCAGCGCCTTTGCCTTGGGCCACGGCTCAACCAGCGATGTCTTCGCCGCCATCAACGTTGATCACATTCCCCGAGATCCAGCCCGCCAGTGGATGCGACAGCACCGCCACCGCTCCCGCGACATCCTGCGGCGTGGTCAGCCGGTGGGTCGGGTTGCGCTCGGTGGCAATCGCAATCATCCGCTCGTTGCCGGGAATCTTGCGCAGCGCCGGGGTGTCGGTGACGCCTGCACACAGCGCATTGACCGCGATGCCGCGCGGCGCCAGCTCGAATGCCAGCTGCCGACAGTGCGACTCCAGCGCCGACTTGGCCGCCGACACCGCCCCGTACTGGCCGATCACCCTATGGCTCCCCGAGGAGGTCATCGCAAAGATCCGCGAGCCCGCGCCGAGCAGCCCGAGCGACAGCAGGTCCTGCGTCCAGTACAAAAGCGAGTGCGCCATCACGTCGCAGGTCATGTCCATATGCGACTTGCCAATCAGATCGGCGGGCTCGCTGCTCGGCGGCACAAACGGTCGCAGCGTCCCAAAGGCCAGCGAGTGAACCAGCACCCGCACCTTCGGCATCGCCTGACCTTGGGTGCGCTCGGCAATCTGGTCGCAGATCTCCTTGCGCTTCTGCTCGTCGGCGGCGTTCTGGTTGAAGAACACCGCTTGGCGGCCCACCGCCTTGATACCGGCGACGATCCGCTCGACATTTGGCATGGTGCTGCGTCGGTCGAGGTGTACGCCCACGATGTCCATGCCACGACGGGCCAGCTCAAGAGAGATTGCCTCGCCAAAGCCGCTCGAGGCGCCCAGGATTACCGCCCAACCACTCAGTTGCAGCGGCAGCGAAGAAGGCTCGGTCTGTGAACCGCTTGTGCTTGTCATGGTTGTTTGAGATATCACGCGCCGACTCGCTCTGCCCAGCCCCATTGCAGCCGCCCAGGCCCCGCCCGCTGCCCACCACCCGTGGCCCAGCCATTCCATCTCTCGTCGAGAAAGCCGGCGCACGAACACTTTCTGCAAATTTCTGCTTGACCCTAAAGCCCAAGGGCTGTTAGGAGTTACACCCACCTGGCGCTTCACAGGTGGACCCTTCCAAGGGCGTATAGCTCAGTGGTAGAGCATCGGCCTTACAAGCCGAGGGTCACAGGTTCAAGCCCTGTTGCGCCTACCAAAATTGAATAGTTCGATGCCACTTTGGGGTGGTAGTTAAGTTGGTTATAACGCCGGCCTGTCACGCCGGAGGCCGCGGGTTCAAGTCCCGTCCACCCCGCAAAGCAAAAAGGCCCAGTCTTCCGTCGAGACTGGGCCTTTTTATTTTCTGGCGCCTGCTTGGTTTTTGGGTCTGAACTGGGGGCGCTGTAACAAATATGTAACAAGCCGCCGGATCAACCGGACAGCCGCCGCTCGATGTCGGCAGGGTGTAGCGGCACGACTTTGGCTGATTGCTTGGCCGGTAAGCCCAGCCCAAGCCCGGCGCGCAGCGTGGGCGAGAACGTCTTGCGGATGTGGTGGTCATAGTACCGGCGCGTCACCATCGGCGACGAGTGCCCCACTGCCGCGCTCACCTCGTCGAGCGTTCCACCACCTGACAGGCTGCGCGATACGAAGCTGTGCCGCGTCGCCCGATAGAACGTCATCTTGAGCCCTAGCCACAGCGACGATCGGACGTGGCGACCTCTGCTGCGATGAACGCTTTCATGGCTATCACGCGAGGGCGAGCAAATAGCACGCAGCCGAACGTCAACAGTCACTGGTCTACGCATCTGTTGCTCTATCTCCGGACGTTCAGCGCCCCCGCCACCCGTCGCGCCTTGCCAACTTCAATCGAATCCGCCTTCGCGTAATGTTTCGCGGTGATCGCAAAACTCGAATGTCCAAGCGAGCGCGCAACATCGTTCGACGTGGCCCCCGCTTCAAGCGCCAGCGACGAGTGCAGCCCGCGAAGGGAGTGCGGACAGACTCTTCCTATCTTTGCTTCGTCGCAGTAGGAATGCAGGCGCTTGTACATCCAGTTTGGCGCGGGCTGTCTCTCCCTTTCGGCTGCAAAAATCCGTTCACTTAGGGGTCGCTTCGCGCAGTGCTTCGCCAAGATCTTTGCGACAGGCGCGAACAGTTCCAGACGACGCTTCGCATTCTGGTTCTTGGTTCCGTTCACAAAGACGTTGATTCCGTCCACCGCTCCCACGGTCAGCCCGAGCACTTCCGATGGACGCAGACCGAGGTAGAGCTGCACCAGAATCGCCAGCGCGCCTTCCTCTCCTTGCTTTGCCTTCTCGAAAAGGAGTCTCTCCAGCGTCTTCGCCTCGAGCGGCCCGAGCTGCTGCTTGCCCGCGTTCGCCTTCCCAATCGGCTTCACTTTCGCGAACGCATCCTTCTCGATGAGTTCCCTGTCCAGCAGCCAGCGCCACAACTCCTTGACCACCTTGAGATAGCCGTGGTGCGTCGCCGCCTTGAGAGGCCCAAACCTGCCCTCAGACTTCGTTGCGGCCAGGTACAGCGCCGACGCTCGCGCCGCGTCAATCTCGTCGACCGGCACATCGGGAATCCACACCTTGACGCGATTCTCAACATTGCGCGCCACCCTATCCGGGTTCCGCCACGCAGGCCGCTTCTCGTCGATCCACTGGGCGAGCGCCTGGTACACCGTCAGAACCGGCTTCGTCTCTGTCTCCCGTCGAAGCTGCACCGCCAGCAGATCCGCCGCCCCTCTCGTCTCAGCGCACAGGCTCTTTCGCTTGCCCGTGCTCGGGTCGTAAATCACCACTCGCCACTTCGTTCTCCCCTCCGCCGGAGGGTACGGACCATAGATGTACACGATTTTATTTTCTCATTCATTTACGAGGTCTGCGATACGTTTCTTCTGCTGCCTGTTTGCAAACTTCGTCCGACGAGCGTTCACCTCACTCCTGCCTCGCTGATTTTTCTCCCTTTTTCACCAATCCCGACGGCGGGGAAAAATCGGCGGCTTCGTCTCGACGGGAAGTTGGTCCACCGAGAC
>Ga0154020_10001041_pt1 | contig 34384 bp, 33 predicted proteins | sample Klosneuvirus_201_FD_109709 | JGI IMG/M metagenome (GOLD analysis project Ga0154020, IMG submission 109709) | Active sludge microbial communities from wastewater, Klosterneuburg, Austria - Klosneuvirus_20160825_MG | ecosystem: Engineered > WWTP > Aerobic digester > Activated sludge | place...
AGCGGGAGCCAGCGTTCATATCCGAGTTGCCGGCGCGAGTCGGCGCTGGCCACGTGTTCGCCAATCTGGAGTGGCTCGCGGGAGAGCTGCTCGAGTACTTCCGTCGTGCAGCTCCCGTGCATCTCTTGGCGTGGTCCGCGCCGAGTGGCCCGCGCGGAAGAGTGCTCCTCTCCGCTGCCTCGACCCCTCTCGCGACGCTGCGGAAGGTGGCCGGGTATTTCGAGGCAGAGATGCACCTTGGCCGGATTCGCCGAGCCGACGCGGAGGTCGTCGCCCGCAGCTTCGTGGGAGCGCTCGGCAACTTCGTTCTGCTCGAGTTGCTCGCGAATGCGCCTGAAAGCTCGCCGATGCCGGAGCAGAGTTACATTCGAGGATATGTGGCTGTGCTGGCACGCGGGCTCGAGCCCGACGCGCCTTGGCCGCGTCCCGCTGCGTAGAACTCGGCATCTGCCTGATTGAACCATGGTTTTCGCGGCGCGAACTGCGGGCGCCTCGGCGCGACCCCGCCACCAACTTGCGCTTGGGGCGCCGGCCGGCAGCGGAGGGACTTGACGCCGCGCTGGCTGGGCTATATGAAGCGCCACTCGCATATGTGAATCTAGGTTCATGACGACGAACCGCGCAGGACACACCGCAGTGAAACGGACAACGCAGCGACAGCCTATGCGCCAGCGGATTCGCAGCTACGCGACGTCCGCCTACTGCGAAACCATCCTCGACGCCGCCGAGCGCTTGTTCGTCGAGTCCGGGTACCACGAGGCGAGAATGTCCGATCTCGCGCGAGCTGCCGGCGTCTCGGTCGGTACGCTCTACAAGTACTTCCCCAGCAAGGAGCGCGTCTTCGGGTCCCTCGTGCTGCGCGGCCGAGACGAGTTTCTTGCGTCGATGCGTCGTGAAGCGACGGAAGGCCTACCCGAGGACCGCGTACTTGGCGTCGTGCGGACTGCGCTCGATAGCGTCGAGCGGCGCGGAGGGCTATTTGCGTTGTACGTTCAGGTCGGAGCGCTCACCGAGAGCGATATCCGGCGCGCCGGGGGCGAAGAGGCCGAGGCGGGGTACCTGGAGTACCTCGACTTGCTGCGGCACGCCCTCACGGACGCGGTGGAGGCCGGAGTCGTGCGGCGCGACGTTCCGGTAGACCTGCTCGTGGGCGCCATCGCAGGAGCCGTGAACATTCGGATCTTCGCCTGGGTAAAAAGCGAGCGGAAGGAACCGCTCGCGGCGCATGCCGAAAAGGTGGTCCAGGTTTTCCTCGAAGGAGCTCGCTCTCGATGATTCTCGCCGGCCGTCTCTCGCTCGCGGCTCTCTTGCTCTCAGCGGCGGCTGCAAGTGCGTGCAACGACGCGCGCGCGAAAAAGGACCATTTGCCTCCCTCCAGTTCTGCGCTCCCACCCCCCGCGGTGCCCGTGCTGGAATCGGGCGACGCTGGGCCCGTCGCGGCGGATTCGAGTCAAGGCGAAGCGTACCGAGGAACCGGCTCGATCCAGGCGCGGCAAAAGGCGGAGCTCGGTCCCAAGAGCACCGGCGTGATCGCGGCGATCACCGTTGCGGAGGGTGACCGTGTCAAGAAGGGAAAGCTCCTGTTTCGCGTGGATTCCCAGCAAGCGAGCCTCGCCGTGGCGCAGGCCCGTGCGGGGCTAGACTCAGCGAAGGTCTCCGCCTCCATTGCGGAGCTGGACTACAAACGCACCAAGGAGCTCTTCGACCGCGGCTCGGTGGCACCCGCGACGTACGATCAGGCGAAGTCCCGCTATGACGCAACGAAGTCCGCGGTTCGCCAGGCAGAGGTCGCGGTGTCCCAGGCAAAGAAGCTCGCGGGCGATACCGCGGTGTACGCGCCGTTCGACGGTGTCGTTTCTGCCAAGCTGAAGAGCGTGGGAGAGATGGCCACGGTGACCCCGCCGAGCATCGTTCTGGTGGTCCAGGACGTCGACGTGGTCGAGCTCCGCGCGCGCATGCCCGAACGAGCGCTGCGCAGGCTGCAACAGGGCGACTCTATCGAGTTGACGTTTCCGTCGACCGGAGAGCACCGATCCGTGCGAATAACGCGCATCAACCCAACCATCGACGTGCGCACGCGCACCGTGGAGGTCGTGGCCGAGTTCGCGAACCGGGACGGTCGTCTGAAACCGGGGATGCTGGCGGAGGTGACGTTCGGTGCGGGGGACTCAGCGTCCGCCGATGGCGGCGCGCCGAAGCCCGCCAGCCAGGCGAAGAGCCCATGAACCTCGCCGACGTCTCGATTCGCAGGCCCGTCTTCGCCGTGATGCTCATCCTCGCGATGGTCGTGTTCGGCGTCATCAGCTACCCCCGGATCGGCGTCGACCTCTTCCCCAACGTCGAGTTCCCGATCGTCACCGTGACCGTCGTTTACCCTGGCGCGGACCCGGAGACGATGGAGACCAAGGTCGCCGATCCGATCGAAGAGAAGGTCAACACCCTCAGTGGTATCAAGACGCTCCGTTCCGTGAACCTGGAGAGCGTGACCCAGGTGATCATCCAGTTCGAGCTGGAAGTGCCGGTCGACCGAGCGGTGCAAGAAGTGCGCGACAAGGTGTCCGAAATCGCGCGCGATCTTCCAGAGGCAGCGGAGCCAGCATTGATCCAGAAGTTCGATGTCGGTGCGGCACCGATCATCGGAATCGCGCTTTCGGGCGCGCTCGGGCCGAAAGAGCTCACTGCGCTCGCCGACAAAGTCGTCAAGGAACGCATTCAGCGTGTGCCCGGTGTAGGCGGAGTCGACCTCGTAGGCGCGCGGGATCGACAGATCAAGGTGCTGGTGGATCCCGCGAAGCTCAGCGGCCTCGGCCTCGCCGTGGACGACGTCGGCACCGCGATTCGCGCGCAGAACCTCGACATCCCTGGTGGGTTCATGGAGCGCGGTTCGCGCGAGCTCGTCGTCAAGACCAAAGGCGAGGTCAAGACCGCGGCGGAGGTCGGCGACATCATCATCCCGAACGCGGCTGGCAGCTTCGTCCGCGTTCGAGACGTCGCTGAGATCCGCGACACCGTCGAAGACGCCCGGTCTGCGTCCTTCCTGAACGGCGTGTCGGCGGTCTCTCTCGTCGTACGCAAGCAATCCGGCGCTAACACGGTGGAGGTCGCCCAACGCGTCCGCAAGGAGCTCGATGCCGTGCGACCGCGTATCGAGAAGGCGGGTGCCAGCCTGGCGGTTCCGACGGACAACTCGAGATACATCGAGCACTCGATCCACGACGTTCAGTTCGACCTGGCGTTTGGCGCGTTGCTGGCGATCGTCATCATCCTGTTTTTCTTGCACGACTTCCGGGCAACCGTGATCAGCGCCACGGCCATTCCGACCAGCGTCATCGCTACCTTCGCGTTCATCCAGGTGATGGGCTTCACGTTCAACAACATGACCATGCTGGGTCTGTCGCTCTCGATCGGCATCCTGATCGACGACGCGATCGTCGTCATCGAGAACATTCACAGACACCTCGAGCTCGGCGAAACGCCCATGACCGCAGCGTCGAAGGCTACCGGCGAAATCTTCCTCGCTGTGCTGGCCACCACGTCGTCCATCCTGGCGGTCTTCGTCCCAGTGGCGTTCATGCGCGGCATCATCGGCCGCTTCTTCTTCCAGTTCGGGCTCACGGTCAGCTTCGCGGTCGCGGTGTCGATGCTCGTCTCCTTCACGCTGACGCCCATGCTCTCGTCACGCTTTCTGAAGGCGACACACGGCGAGCCCAAGAACCCTCTCGCGCGCTTCATCGAGCACGTGCTGGCGGCCTTGGATCGCGCCTACGGCGGGCTCTTGAGGGCGGCGCTTCGCCACCGGTTTGTGACGATCGGCGTCGCTATCGCCGCCCTGATCGGCGCGTTCGCTCTCGTGTCGCGCGTGAAGGTCGAGTTCATTCCCCCCGAAGATCGCGGTGAGTTCACGCTGAGCGTCGAGCTCCCCACCGGCACTTCCCTCGAGGGCACGAAGAAAGTGGTCGAGGGAGTGGCGTCGGACCTGCGCCAACAGGCTGCGGGGGTGAAGTTCGCGTTCACGACCATTGGCGAGGGAGCGCAGGGCCAGGTCAACCAGGGCAAGATCCAGGTCGTTCTGACTCCGGCCAAGGAGCGCGCGTTCCACCAGGAGGCGCTCATGGCCTGGACGCGCGGTCGCTACGGCGCTCTGGCGCACGCGAAGGTGACCGCGACGCCGATCAACGCCGTGGGCGGCGGCGGCGGCGGCTTCCGCTCCCAACCGCTTCAGTTCAACGTGCGCGGCGCCGACATGCAACAGCTCGTCGACGTGACCGAGCGCTTGAAGCAGGAGCTGGGAAAGGTCCAGGGTATCGTCGATCTCGACACGACGTATCGGGGTGGAAAGCCGGAGGTCGAGATCGTGCTGGATCGCGAGCGCGCTGCGGATCTCGGGGTGCCCGTGGCGTCGGTCGGGAGAGTACTCCGCGCGCTGGTCGCAGACGACGCTGTCAGCGAGCTCAAGCAGGGCGTCGATGCGTTCGACATCGTCGTGCAGCTGCCCCAAGAGCTCCGCAACGAGGTCGACCAGCTGTCCAACCTGCAAGTCAGATCCGTGAGTGGCGCTCTCGTCGACCTGGCGAGCGTCGTGCGGGTGGAACGCGGCGAGGGGCCCGCCCAGATCGAGCGTCAGGCACGGCAGCGACAGATCACCGTGCTCGCCGGGCTGCAGGGTCTCCCTCTCGGCGAGGCCAAGAACCGACTCGACGAGGCGGCCAAAGGCGTCGTCCCGCCGGCGCTCACAACGGACTACGCCGGCATGGCGGACATCATGGGTGAGTCGTTCAAATACATGGGGCTGGCCCTGATTCTGGCAATCGTGCTGGTCTACATGATCCTCGCCGCGCAGTTCGACAGCTTCGTGCAGCCGATCACGATCATGCTCTCACTGCCCTTGAGCCTTGTTGGGGCCTTTGGAGCTCTCTATGTCTCGCGCATGACGCTCAACATCTTCTCGATGATCGGGATCATCATGCTGATGGGGCTCGTCACCAAGAACGCTATCTTGCTCGTCGACTTCACCAACCATCTGCGCGACAGCGGCGAGGAAATGTACGAGGCGTTGGTCAAGGCCGGCATCATCCGTCTGCGTCCCATCTTCATGACGACGGCAGCCATGATCTTCGGGATGATTCCCGTGGCGCTGGCGATGAGCGAAGGCGGCGAGACCCGCGCGCCAATGGCGGTGTGCGTGATCGGCGGGCTCATCACGTCCACAGCCCTCACCCTGGTCGTGGTGCCAGTCGTGTACACATTCTTGGATCGGATTGCGCACAGCGGACCGATGCGCTGGATCGCCGGCAAGCTCCTGACGGACTCCCCGCAAAGCGCGCGGGGACTCGCGCCGGCTCCAGAACCGGAGGACAACGCTTCATGACCCGACGTTCGGAACTGCTGGGACTGGTTTCTCTGACGATGTCGCTGACCGCGGCCGTCGCCGCGGCGCAACCCACGCAAGAAACGGCGCCTGCCGCCGAAGTTCCGCTCGTCGCGCGCCCGCTGCCCGACGCCAAGGAGTCGCCGCTGGTTGTGCTCAAACCTGTCGCCGGCGGCCTGACGTCGAGCCAGGTCGCCCGCCGCACCGTCGCGAGCAGCGCGACAGTGCGCGCCCGGCAGGCGGAAGTGGAGGTCGCTGAGGCAAAGTTTGATCAGACGACGGTCCAGTACTTTCCTCGCGTCGGGCTCAAGGCGACCTACACCCGCCTCTCGCCCGTCTCGAGCGGGTTCGGCAGCGGCGCCCTCGTCGGCGCGGGGAATCCGGGGCTGCTCACGACTGGTCCGTGTCCTGGCGGCGTCGGAGTGTGTGTCCTCGACTCGGCCGGCCAACCCGTGGGCGCAGCAGCGTTCGAGATCGAGTCGTTGAAGGACAACTACGCGTTGACCGCCTCCGCGGCGATTCCGCTCAGCGACTACGTCACGAAGCTCTCGCACGCGGCCGCGGCAGCCCAGGCGACCCGCCGGGCTGCGAGGCTTGCGACGCGCGCCGAGCGCCTCAAGGTTCAGGCCGAAGCGAAGGTGCTCTACTACACTTGGGTGCGCTCGCTCGGCCAAGTCGCCGTCGCGCAAAAGTCCCTCGACCGGACTCGTGCACGCCAAACGGACGCCGCAGCCGGCTTTTCTCTCGGCAGTATTTCGAAAGCCGATCTGATGCGCCTCGAGGCGCTCGTCGCCAACACCGAGTTCGCCGTCAAAGAGGGCGAGACGATGCGCTCGCTCGCAGCTCGACAGCTTCAGATCCTCATGGGAGACAAGTCGAGCGCGAGCTATCAGGTCGGCGAGGACGTGCTGGTCCCCGCGACCGCAGAGGTCCGCGGTGGACTCGATGGCCTGTCGACCGAAGCGCTTTCGCGTCGCCTGGAGCTTGCCGCACTGGATCAGACCGCTCGGTCGCTCCGCTCCGGAGCCAAAGCGGTCGGCGCTGGTGCGTACCCGCGGCTCGAAGCGTTCGGTGACATCACCTACGCGAACCCGAACCCGCGGTACTTCCCGGCGCGGCGCGAATGGAACTCCACCTGGGCGGTAGGGCTCTCGGCGAGCTGGACGGTCACCGAAGCTTTCTCGACTTCCGCTGCCGCGCGCGAGCTTTCCGCAAGCGCTCGGAACATCGAAGCGCAGGCTGAGGCGCTGCGCAACGCGATCCGCCAAGAGGTCGCCGCGGCGTATCTCGACCGGGAGAGAGCGAGGGTCGCGATCCAGACCTCTCAGCGTGCTGCACGGGCGGCAGAGGAGGCCTACCGCGTCGCGACGGATCTCTATCGGGTTGGGCGGGCCACGACGACGGAGCTCATCGAAGCCGAGCTGGACCTTCTCAACGCGCGACTTGCCGAGCTGAACGCACACATCGGGCTGCGTATCGCCGAGGTTCGCCTGTCGCATGCGGTCGGGCGGGACGTACCAGCCGGAGCCGGCGGGTGACGACCATGATGCCGTGGTTGTTCGACCCCGACGATCCATCGGCACGCATCGTACGGTCCCTGGCCCCCGCCGTGCTCGCGCTCGGCTACGCAGCCCTTGGCCTCGCGGCATGGGCGATCCGCAGTCGGCGTTCGGGGCCGTTCCGCGACGAGGAGATGGATCACCGCGGGACCGGCGGTCTGACCACGGCAGGTTTGCGCCATTTCTTTGCCTGGCTGATGCGCCCTGTGTGGTCCCTCGCTGTTGTGGCACAGGTTCCGCCCAACGCGATCACGACGCTCTCGCTCGGCCTGTCGGTCGGCGCGGGCGTCGCGCTCTCGTCGGGTCACTTTGCCCTCGGTGGCTGGCTCTTCGTGACGGCCGGCTCCCTCGACTTCGTGGACGGCCGCGTTGCACGGGTGACGGGGCGCGTGACGCGCACTGGCGCGGTCTTGGACTCCGTGCTGGACCGTTACGCCGAGGCCGCCGTGCTGGTCGGGCTTGCCTGGTACTATCGGTCGTCCTGGGTGCTCGTTCCGGCACTGCTCGCCGTCATCGGGTCACAGATGGTGCCCTACGTTCGCGCAAAGGGCGAAGCGCTCGGCGCGAGCATGAAGAGCGTGGGCTTCATGCAGCGGCCGGAGCGGATCGCGGTGCTCGGGCTTGGCACGGCGTTCGCTCCGGTCGTCGAAGCCGTGCTCGATCCAATGGGCAGGCACCCCGCGCACCGGCTGGCCATGGCGGCGCTGGTGTTGATCGCACTGACTTCACACGCCACTGCGCTCCAGCGCCTGCAAGCGCTGGTGCGCTCGCTGAGCGGAACCGTCCTGCCCGCTCGAACGACTTTCCTGCGCGCGTTGTTCACCAGCGCGCTCGCCACGTCTGTCGACTTCGTGGTCGCGAATCTCGCGGATCGCGGCGACGCACCCGCCACTCTGGCAACGGTCGCGGGCTGCGCGGCCGGTGGCCTGGTGGCCTGGATGCTGTGCCGCGTCTGGACATTCGCCGCCACTGGCGCCACGAGCATGCCACCGCTCTGGCGCTTCGCGTTCGTGTGGGCGAGCTCCACCGCGCTGAACACCGGAGGCGTGTGGGTCGGATTGTGCGTCCCAGGGATGAGCTTCCTCGGCAGCTGGTTGTTGACCCGTGCGGTCGTCTACACGACTTGGAACTACCCGTTGATGTGGGATTACATCCAAGGTGAACCAACACAGTGTTTGCCTGGCAGCGGGCCCGAGTCGATGAGGTCGACCTGCCCATGAGCGATCAGGGCGCGGGAGCCGCCGACGTAGCGGCGGTGTGCGTCGCCAACATCGGCCCCAAGGAGCGGCGAACGCGCATGCGGTTTGGCGTGATCCTTCTCGGCGGCGGGGCCGGCCTCGCCGCGGTGCTTGTCGGGATCGAGGCGCACCGACTCTGGCGGCTCCTGCTGTTCTTGCCCTTTTGGGCTGGGGCACTCGGAATGCTGCAAGCCCGCGCGAAGACCTGAGTGGCCCTCGCGTCGCGCGGTCAGCGCGACCTGGACACCGGGCCGGCGGCGATCACCGACACCGCCGAGCTCTCTCAGGTGTGCCGCCAAGCTCGCAAGGTCCACTTGAAGTCACTGCTCCTGGCCACGGCGCTCGTCGCGCTGGTCTTGATGATTCCAACCCAGATGTGAAGCTACTTGGACGTCATGAAGCGTAGCGCGCTGTCCTCGAGCGCTGTGTGTGGATCGAACACGCCAACGCCCAGGAGAAAACCGAGCAGTAGCTGGTTTTCCCCCTTTCGCCCGGGCACGTCGTTCCAGGCGTGCCACAGGTATTGAAGCGACAGCCCGCCCGAGACCGCGAACCCGGCACCCAACGGCATCCCAACCCCGCCAGAGCCATGCGGTGTCATCAAGTCCAACGTGGGCCTCATGTCGCCATCCACGCTCCGGAGCTCGGTGAGTCCGAGCAGCCCGAGCCCCGCATCTCCAACGAAGAACGGCGTTCCGCCCGTCTCGCCAGAGTACGTCGTGAGCGCGTTCAGCTCGAGGGCACCGCCCAGCACGTCGCGTCCCACGGGCCGAAAGCCAAACCCCAGGGTCGCGCCGCCATTCGCGCCCGGTCCCGTCGTCATGCCACCCGCCGCCAGGGTCGCCGTGTGAACGGCAGTCGGCTTCGCTCCCGCGAGTGGTACGCCGATCCCGTACCGCGCCATGGCGACCGGAGCCCCTGGCCGCTGGCAACCGGCGACCAACGCCAGAGCTGCGCCCAGGGCGATCAGCCGCAGCCGAGCTGGGGTCACGCGAAGCGGTTCCCTCCACGGAGGTCTCCGAAAAGGCACTTTTCCCGTTTATGGCCCCGATCGTCCTCCTGTCAACAGAGTGGAACAAGGTGACCAGGGCTGCCGGAACAAGTGCGGCAAGACCCAGCGCAACACCCCGGCGGAACTGTGTCTCTCGCCTGCGCCGGCGAGCGGCGATGCCGCCTGCGAGGCCAGCAAGCCCCAACACCGTGCCGGCGCGCGGCATCACGATGAGCATCATGTCGAGCGCGGATTGACGTGAGTGAGCACGATGCAGCCGGATTTCGCGCGAGCCGGCGTTTGAATTGCGGCTTGACGTCGGTATTGTACATATGTACAAATCGTTCAGGAAAAGTCACTGTGAACGCTTCAAGAGAACATCAGAGCGTTGTACAGACGTATAAATCGCCGGCGAACCACGGCGCGGCGCCGCTGCTGGACGTAGCCGCAAGGCTGTTCCGCGAGCACGGCGTAGCCGGCACCTCCGTGCGGGCGATTGCCGACGCCTCCGGCATGATGCTCGGGAGCGTCACCTATCGCTACCCGAGCAAGGAGTCGCTGGTGCTGGCGCTAATGCAGCGCGCGGTCACACGGGTTACCGCCGCGGTGCTCGCAGCCGTGGGGGGCGTCGCGGATCCGGTCGAGCGGCTTCGACTGGCTCTGCGGGCTCACCTCCGCGCCCTGCTTCGCGACGACGCCATCCACGTGTTGCTGTTCGACTGGCGGCGACTGTCCGAGCCCACGCGTGCCGCGCTCGCGCGAGAACGACACCGTTACGAGTCGATCTGGGACGGTCTCATCTTTGCGGCCGCGGCGAGCGGGCAGCTCGCGCCGGGGCTCGATTTGAGCCTCGTCCGGAAGTTCGCGTTCGGCGCGGCCAATTCCGTCGCCTTCTGGTATCGCCCCGACGGGGAGAGGTCTCCGGAAGAGATCGCCGATGCCTTCTCTGCCTTCATCGGACTTGGAACGCTCGCCGTGGCGACGCGCCCGCGCGACGTCGCGGCAGCCTACGAGCAGCTCGGCGCCGGTGGGCGTGCTCGCGCGGCCGTGCCGGCGAAACGACCCAGGAAATGACGCCCCCTGACCTGGGCTGGATCGAGGAGCCGGCTCCGGGTTGGATCGCAGTCGGGCTCCCTCATGCTGTCTCGAAGGACGGCTTCGTGTCTGGAGATACGTCGGGGCACCGACTGACCGTACGCTACTTCCGCAACGAGCTCGACGGCTCGCTCCGCGCGAAGGTGTTGCTGGGACCAGGCGTTCAGGGACCACCAGGTCACGCCCACGGCGGGAGCATGGCCGCGCTCCTCGACGAGGCCATGGGCGGAGCGGCGTGGATGAGCGGGCACATGGTGGTGGCGGCCGAGCTCACCACGCGCTTCAGGAAGATGCTTCCCCTCGCCACGAGATGCGTCATCGAAGCCCGGGTCGCACACGTAGAGGGGCGGAAGGTGCGCACCGCAGCGATGCTGCGCGACGAGCAGGGCACACTGTACAGCGAGGGCGAGGCGTTGTTCATCGTGCTCGATGCCGAGCGCTTCGGCGCGCTCGCCACCGACGTCGCATCGCTCTTCACTCCGGCGGGCCGGGAGCACGCTCGATGACGCTCGAGAAACTGGACCACACGCTCGACCCGACGTGCTGCCTCGGCTCGACACCGTTCATCGAAGCGGACCATCCTCGAGTGCGCTCGCTGGCTCGTGAACTCGGAGGTGCGCTCGACCCTCCGGCGCGAGCGGCGCGACTATTTCGATTCGTCCGCGACGAGCTGCGCTATGAGTTCCGCGCCAAGCTGACCCGCGACGAGTACCGTGCCAGCCTCGTCCTCGAAGACGGCAAGGGGTTCTGCGTTCAGAAGGCCGTCCTGCTGTCCGCGTTGGCTCGAGCCGTCGACGTCCCGGCGGCGCTCGTCCTGTGCGACCTGCGTGATCGCTCTTTGTCGCCGAAGCTAACGGCGGCGTTGGGCACCGACACCATGTTCTACCACGGGCTGAACGCTTTCTATCTCGGCGGCCGGTGGCTGCTCGCCGACGCGAGCTTGTCGCCCGACGTCGTCGACCGAAAGGGCTACCGAACCGTCGAGTTCGACGGCAGCGCAAACGCCCTGCTCGCCGCGAGTCGGCTCGATGGCTCTCCGCACGCCGAGTACCTCCGGTTCCACGGCCTCTTCGACGACCTTCCCTTCGACCGCATGATGGAGGCGTTCATGATGGCGTACGGTCAAGCTGACCTGCGCGCGCTCGCCGAGCTCGGCTATCGGCTGTGATGCGCGCCGAGCCGCGCTGCGGGCCAGCGCTCGGATTTCCTCGCGATACGTGCCGGTCCGCGCCTGTCAGAGGTCACGGCGGGACGCGACCCGGGCGACGTGCCCTGGTTACGTGCGGGGTGCTCGTGGCCGTCCAGGCGAGCTCGAACGCTCGCGCCGATGAGGCGCGCGGTGAGCCCCATGGCGGCACCCCCCGCCCAACGCTCGCCGTGCCGGTCGATCCGGGACTTGCCGAATGCACGCTGTTTGCCATGTCTGCGTGCCGGCGGTCGCTCATCATCGAGGCCGGCGGGGGCCCGGGGGCCGCACACTTTGGAGAAGACCCCGCTCGCCTTCCGGCGGGGTCCCGGTTCGTCGGCCAGTACTTCGTGGCCGCGGGCTTCGTTGCGCAGACGTCGCCGCAGAGCAACACGCACTGGGGGCCGGTCATTGAATGGGCCGTAGGGTTGAGCGAGGTTCGAACGGATTGGACGCTCAGTCCCAGTGTCCGGCTCCGCTGGTTTCCGTTCGCAGGCCGGACTGGACGAGCTTTCGTCCTGGAGCCCGCGCTAGGCGCCCAGCTCGAGCACTTCTGGTATCTGGCGCCGCTGCGCGAGCTCGGGTCCGGCACCCGGCTGGGAGGCATGGGCGAGCTTGGCCTCGGATGGCGAGGGATTATCGGACCTTGGACGCAGCTCTCGCTGCTCGCAGATCCCTTCGACGGCCACGGAAAAGAGGTTTGGTTCTTCGGCGGTATCCGCTTCAATCTCGGCGCCGTGGTGCTGACGGGCGCTTCCTATGACGTTGTGCCTCCGCCGAGACCTTACATAGGTGACCAAATCAGAAGCTGGCTGACGACTCGACGCTCGTCTGCTGACCTGACGGCGAGCTAGTTGCATCGCTTCAAATTTGCCGGAAGTGTGTAGCTGCCGTCGCACTTTGAATTGGAATTCGTGCAGTCGGTGGCGGAGTGACAGAGCTCCTGCTCGCTGTAGGAACACGACGACTTGCACGACGCGCCGCTGTACGACCAGCAACAGTCCTGCCCAGAAGAGCAATCCTCGGGACCGTCACAGGTGACCGGATGGGCGGTGCAGAACGTGCCGCTGCACGCACACGTCGTACCGTCGGGGGTGCACTTGTCGACGGCATTGCTGATGATGCAGCATTTTTCACTCGCCAAGCACACGACCGTGTTGGTCTCGCCGCAGCTCACCACTCCGGAGTTCGGATCGCCGCCGGTACCGCCACCGCCGCCGGTGCCGCCGGTCGCTCCGCCGGTGCCGCCGGTCGCTCCGCCGGTGCCGCCGGTCGCTCCGCCATTGCCACCCGTCGCTCCGCCGTTCCCACCTCCGCCGGTCGCCCCGCCGCTGCCACCGACGGCCGAGCCGGCAGCACCTCCGATGCCGCCCGCGGCGGTACCGGCAGCTCCAGCCGACCCTCCCTTGGCGGGGGTCCCGCCATTGGCAGCCCCGCCCACCGCTCCGGAGCCCGACGAGCCCGCGCTCCCTCCCGTCCCCTTCCCGAACAGATCTCCGCCCTCGGCGCCACTGCTGCACGCAGCGAGCACGAGCGGTAACACCACGACGATTCGCCGAACCCGACGCGAGACCATGGGCAGTTCCTCCTGTCAGCAGAGTAGCGCGTTCCGATGGAGCCGTCTTGGCTCGCGCGGTTCAGCCCGGTTCAGCCACCACCCCCACCGTCACGCACCACGCGCGCCGCGAGCCGACTTCCCGCCGGGCGGCGAAGGGTTTGCCCGAGGTCGGTCGGCCTCGTCGAAACGCCAGCGCGCGCTCAGGATGGCGGGACGGTTCTTCTCGGCCCATTCGGCCAGGGCCATGATGGGGTCGAGAAGACTGCGGCCGAGTCGCGTGAGTGCGTAGTCGACGCGCGGCGGCGTCGTCGGCGTCACCGTGCGCGTGACCAGACCGTCACGCTCGAGGCCGCGCAAGGTGAGCGTGAGCATCCTCTGAGAAATCCCGTCAACGGACCGTCGCAGGTCACTAAAACGCATCGAGCCGTCGCGGAGGACCGCGACCACGAGGATGCTCCACTTGTCGCCGACGCGGTTGAGCACCTCGCGGACCGGGCAGTCGTCGTCGGTGATCTTTGTGTGCCTAGCAGACATGGAGGTGCCTTCTTGCGCAGGGCTCCTTCACCTTCCTAACCTAGCCCAAGTCATCATCGGGAACCAACATACCCAAGCGTACCAGCCCGCCGCGCGCAAGCGGCGCTCCCTCGAAGCCCGCGGGTGTGCTCACGCGACGCCGGGGCCTCGCCACGCTGTCGGCGGGGGTGGGCGCCGCGGTGGTGGCGCGGCTGTTCCGGGAGCCGACCATGCCCATCGTACCAACGACATCGACTCAGCGACTTCCCACGATCTACCTCCCCCACGGCGGGGGTCCGTGCTTCTTCATGGAGTGGACGCTCGGTCCTCGCGACACGTGGGACCGCATGGCCGCCTTCTTGCGAACGCTCCCTGAGCGTTACCCCGGCGCGCGCGCCGTCCTCGTGATTTCGGCGCACTGGGAGGAGTCGGTCGTCACCGTTCAGACCGGAGCGCGACCGCCGCTTCTCTTCGACTACCACGGCTTTCCTGCGCACACCTACCAGCTCACCTGGGAAGCTCCCGGCGAGCCCGCCCTGGCGGCACGGGTGAGGGAGCTCCTCGGCAGAGCGGACATCCCGTCTCGAGAAGACGCCCAGCGAGGTTTCGACCACGGGGTCTTCGTTCCGCTCAAGGTGGCATTCCCTGAAGCGCTCCTGCCAACTGTGCAGCTCTCTCTGGATGCGAGCCTCGACGCGCGCAAGCACCTGGAGCTCGGCCGCGCCCTCGCGCCACTTCGCGACGAAGGGGTTCTCATCGTGGGCAGCGGGATGAGCTTTCACAACATGCGCGTGCTGATGCGTCCCTCGGCGCGCCTCGATTCACAAGTGTTCGATGCGTGGCTGCGGCAGACCTGCGAGGCAGCGCCACCGCTGCGCGAAGATCGCCTCGCCGCCTGGTCCGCGGCCCCCGCAGCGCGGGCCGCGCACCCTCGCGAAGAGCATCTCCTGCCCCTGATGGTCACATCGGGCGCGGCGCAGGCGGAAGCGGGTCGGCTCATCTTCAGCGATGAAGTGCTCGGCGCGTCGGTCTCGGCGTTCGAGTTCGGCGCCACGGCGTGATGACGGTGGGCAGGTCCGGTTACACCGATGTGCCTTCTTGCGGCCGAAGAGGGCTGAAGTTACAGATTCATCCCTGCTTACAAAGAAGAACCACGACCGGGAGACGACCATGAGCGCGACGAATTCATTGTTGGTGACGGGCGCGGCGGGCCAGCTCGGTCGGCGCGTTGTCGAGCTGCTGCTGGAAACGAAGGCGGGCCGCGTGTTCGCTGGGACACGCAGCCCGGAGAAGTGCGACGACCTCGCGAAACGCGGTGCGCTGGTCCGAAAGGTGGACTTCGACGAACCCGAGACCCTGCGCGACGCGCTCGCCGGTGTGGACCGGGTCCTCCTCGTCAGCACCGACTCGATGGAACCCGGCAAGCGAGGTCAGCAGCACGATCGTGCCATTGGGGTCCTGGCGAACGCAGGTGTCGAGCACGTCGTCTATACGTCGCTCGCCCGCGCAGAAGCGGGGTCACCCGTGCTTCTCGCCGGTGATCACATCTCGACGGAGCGAGCGCTCGCGGAGAGCGGGCTCGCGCACACGATCCTGCGCAACAACCTCTACACCGATCTACTCATGATGAGCCTCCCGAAGGCCGTTGCCGTGGGCAAGCTCTTGGCAGCCGCCGGGACGGGAGGCGCCGCGTACGTGACGCGAGAGGACTGCGCCCGCGCTGCGGCGGCGGCGCTTTCGTCGCCGTTCGCGGGCACGCGGACCCTTGAGCTCACCGGCCCGGCCGTCGTGACCTACGCCGAACTCGCCCAGCTCGCGAGCGAGCTCTGTGGCATGCGTGTCGCCTACGTACCAATGGAGCCGGACGCCATGACCAATGCAATGGTGACTCAGGGCGGCATGCCAGAGGCCGTCGCGCAGCTCTGGGTCTCCTTCGACGTTGGCATGGCACGCGGGTACTTCGGCCCCGCCTCCACGGCGTTTCGCGAGCTCACGGGCAATCCGCCGACCAGCGTCGCCGAGTTTCTCTCCGCGCACCGGGATGCCTTGGTCGCGGCCGCCGCGAAGTGAGGCGGCCCCTCGGACCAAGCGGCGGGAAGGCGGATGAACATGGCGATCGAAGAGTGGGACTTCGACCTCGTGCACTCCAGCATCAACTTTCTGGGTGCGACACCTGATGCTCTCCAAAGTCCACGGCCGGTTCGCCAAGTGGACGGGGACCATCGAGATGGACGAAGCGAGCGTTTCTCGCTCGTTCGTTCACGTCGAAGAGGCGCTCCGAATCGCACATTCCGTTCGTAGGTCGTGATGTCCTCGTGGAGAACACCTAGAAAATGACCAATCGAAGCAAAGGAAAAATCATCGGGCTGTGGGTGGTCTCGGGGCTGCTCGCCGCGCTCTTCCTCATGGCGGGTGGCTCGAAGCTCGCGGGTGCGGAGAGGCACGTCCAAGGCTTCGCCCGCTGGGGTTGGCCCGATTGGATGCGCCTTGCCATCGGCGCCGTCGAAGTGACGTCCGCAGTTCTGCTGTGCGTGCCAAGGGTGGCGTTTTTCGGGGCTCTCTCCCTCACGACGGTGATGGCGGGAGCTACGTACACACATCTGTTCCGAGCCAGCGGCGAGGGCGCGATGGCGAGCTTCACGGTCGCGCTTGCTGGCCTGTGCGCGCTCATCGCCTGGGCGCGCCGTCCGGAGTAAGGCGAGCCGTCGTTGGGACGATTGAACAATTTGCGTTGGACGATGGGCGTGATTGGTTGCGCAGGCCAGGTTGGCCGTGCCCGGTCGCGCGGCCGGAGGCCATTGCGCATCCAACTGGCGGCACTAGGCTCGTATCCCGTGTCCAATCGAGCCGTTCAGACGTCACCTGGGCTCGCTGAATACCCGGAGCCCGGCCCGGCCGAGTATGCCTCCAAGCGTCTGAGTGGCAGTGTCTGGGACCACGTGCCGCTGGCCACGGCTGCCTACCGGAGCTGCCTCGTCCTCGGTGCAGCCATGGGGCGCACCGGGGTCTCGGCCAATGCTCTGACCTACGCTTCACTCGTGCTGGCGGCCGGCGCCGGCGTGACGGCTGCGGCGGGCTCGTTCGTCGTCGCAGCGACGCTGGTGATCGCGAGCGGGCTATTCGACGTCTTCGATGGCGTCGTGGCCCGCGCCACGGGCAGCAGCTCCCGCTGGGGCGCGCTGCTCGATTCGACCGTCGATCGCCTCTCAGACGGGCTTCCGCTCCTGGGTTTGACCGTGCTCTACGCCGCGCAGGGGCCGCTCGTCGCCATCCCCGGCCTAGCGATCCTGGGTGCGTTCACCGTGAGCTACGTCCGCGCGCGCGCCGAAGCCCTGGGGACGACACTGCCGCCGCTGTTCATGCGACGGGCGGAACGCGTGGCGCTGCTCACCCTCTCGCTCTTCGCGGGCCTCGTCCCGTGTGAAGAGCGCAACATCCCCGCGCCCCTCACGCTGCTGGGCGTCGCGGTGCTCGCGGCGTCGAGCTTCGTCGGCGTGGTCTCGGCCCTGAGAGCGGCGCGCCACTCGCTCTCTTCGCCAGCGCCTGCATCGCGAGCGCAGTCGGACTAGAGATTCCGGCGACATGACATCGGCGCTCCGACACATGCGCTCGCTGTGGGGCCGGTGGTGGATGCTGCCGGGTGGAATACCGCTCGCCTACCTGGCCTTCGTCGTGGCCAAGGGCGACACGCGGGTCGAGCATGTCGTCATGGCGGGCATCGCCTGCGGGTTCGCCTACGCGAGCCCACGCTCGAAACGGTTCTTCGCCGACGTGTGGCCGTACCTCGCGGTCGGCATCGGCTACGACGCGGTTCGCTACCCGCGAAAGCTGCTGGTGGGAGCCGACCGCGTGATGGGCTGCGGGCTCAGAAATGCCGAGCTCGCGCTGTTTCCGGCCGGTCCGGGCCAGACCTGGCAGGACTTCGCGCAGGCGCACGCCCACCCCGTCCTCGATCTGATCTTCGCGGTGCCCTACGCGATCTTCGCCTACCTTGCGCTGATCTACGCGGCCTACCTCTACTTTGTCGATCGCCCACGAATGCGCCACTACCTCTGGGCCTTCGCCATCGGGAACTACATCTCGTTTGCGATGTGGCTGGTGGTCCCAACAGCCCCACCCTGGTACCTGCGCGCCCACGGCTGCACCATCGACATGGCGTCCCTGCCGAGCCCGGCCGGGCTGGCGCGCGTCGACGCTCTGTTCGGCATCTCGTACTTCCACGACTTCTACTCGCGCGCCTCCAGCGTGTTCGGTGCCATGCCCAGCATGCACTGCGCCTACCCCGTCCTCGGCTTGCTCACCGCCTGGAAGGCGGCGACCTGGAAGACGCGGCCGATCCACCTGCTCTACACGGCGGTGATGTTCATGGCCGCGGTCTACCTCGACCATCACTGGATCCTCGACGCGATCGCGGGCTGGCTCGTCGCGCTCGTCTCCGTCGTGCTCGCCAAGCGCCTGCTCGCTCGCTTCGACCCCGGGTCGCCGCCGAGTGAGCCGGGGACAGCTCAGGGCGGCTGAGCGCGGCGCCGCTTCGGCAATAGCAGGAGCAGCGCCGGCAGGATCAGCACGCCCGCCACCAGGCACACGATCTCGCCCAGCACCGCCAGGAGGCCGAACAGGAACAGTGCGCGGTTCTCGGCCAAAAGCAACGACGAGTAGCCGATGACCGTCGTCGCCGAGCACAGCGCCACCGCCCCACCGGTGGCGCGGATCGCCGGGCGCACGTCGTTCTCACCGTCGCTGATGTAGCGACTCATCACATTCACGGCGTAGTCGACGCCGATGCCGAAGGTGATGGGGAAGGCGATGAAGTTGGCGAAGTTGACCTTGACCCCGGTCACCATGGCGAACGCGCCGAGCCAGGCCACGCCCACGGCCAGCGAGCCGATCACCAAGAGCGTGGTCCGGCTGAAACGAAACAGCCCGATCACCACGAGCAGCACGCCAATGAACGCGGCGACGCTGGCAAAGACGCCGTCCTTTCTCACCGACTCCAGGATGTCGGCCGAGAGCGGCAACGAGCCCGCAACCCTGGCGGGCCTCCCACCGGGCGGCGTGCCCTCCGCCGCGGCGCTGCGCAGCGCCGCCACGAACGCGGCGAGCGGTGGTCCCTGCCAGAGCTCCCGCGAAGGCCGAGGGAAGACGACCACGGTCTTGCCGACGCTGCCATCTCGCTCCCTGAGCCCCACGAGCAGCCTCGGAGGCAGGTCGTCCGGACCCACCGGAGCCGTCACGTCGTGTGCGAGCAGGCGTTCCGTGAGCTCGCGCCGGTCCTCGGGGATCTGCGCTCGCAGGCGCGGGGTCAGCGCCTGCTTGATCTTCCGGGCCTCCTCCAGCTTCTTCTCCTGACCCGCGGGGAGCACGTCGTCGGACGAGAAGACCCGGGTCACCATGTCGGCCAGCGGCGGGCCGCGCCGGAGCGTCTCCAGCCGCTCGCGAATCTGCCGCGCCTGCCCCGGCGTGTCCGCGAGGATGACCGTGGGCGTCAGATAGCTGCCGAGCACGGCGTCCATCTTTCTTCCCCAGTGCCCTTCCCCGCTGACCCAGGTGTCGGCGCGACGGAGCTTGGAGAAGTCGTACTCGAGGTTCGCGTCGCTGACCGTGCGGAGCTTCAGCACGGAGGCCACGGTCAGAGCGAAGCCGAACACGAGAATGCCGCGCGGGTAGCGCGCGACCAGATCTGCGACCTTGCCCATCACTACGCCAGTGGTCTTGGCTGGGCTCCTTCCCGAGCCCGCGTCGCGGTCGAGCCAGGCGGTCAGCGGCGGGATCAGCAGGAACGACACGGCCCACGACAGGACCATGCCGATGAGCCCGATGTAGCCGAACTGTCGGAACCCGCGGAACTCGGTCAATGCGAGCGAGCCGTAGGCCGCGCTGGCGGCCAGCGATGCCGACAGCGTGCCCGGACGCGCCCCCCATACCGCGATCACCAGCGAGTCCTCGAGCCTCCCGCCCGCGCGCCGTTCCTCGGTGTAGCGCGCGAGCAGGATGATCCCGAAGTTGATGCCGTTGCCGACGATGATCGAGCCCAGGAACGCGGTGTTGGAGTTGAGCTCGGTGACGCGGAACGGGGGCAGCGAGGCCAGCGCGAACGTGTACACCGTCGCCAGGAGCAGCGGCGGGATCAGCGCCAGCATGCTCTTATACCAGCGGAAGTACACGAGCAGCGCGCCACCCACCAAGAGCAGCACCAGGACGGACGAGAGCGACAGGTCTTCCTTGAGGGCCTGAGTTTCCTCGACACCGATGGCGATGTCCCCGGCGTACCCGATGCTCATTCCGGGCGCGTATTTCTCCGGCCCGCCCAGCGCGGCGACGTCGGCCTTCACACGCCCGAGCAGCTCGGCCCCTTTGCCCTGGCCCGTCGAGAACAGCGCCACGTCCACGATCAGCAGCGTGTGAGCGAGCGCTTTGCTGGAGAATCGACCCGTGGGCACGCGCTCGCCGCCACCGGCCTGGCTGTCGTACTTCCGCTCGATGTCGCTGAAGTCGAGCGACGGTGGGGCTTCGTCTTCGTCGAGCAGCTGTTCGGCAGCCTTCGCCACCTCCCAGTCGCGCCGAGCCTCGATGCGCTCGCGAGCGGTGACCAGGTCGGCGTGCTTCAGGTAGATGGGCGCGTGTTTCTCCAGGAACTCGCGCTCGGCGTCGTTGCCCAGGCGCACGGCGCGCACCAGCTCGGGCGGGTAGGCGCGGATCCTGGCCGCGAGGTGGTCGAGGAAGTGCTCGCCGGCCGGCAGGTTCTCCACCTTGTCGGCGTTCACCACGACCCCGAGGTGCTGGAGCCCCGGCAGCCGCGCCCGCATCTCTTCGATGGCGGCGACGCTCGGCGAGCTGCGCGGCAGGAGGTGCTCCAGCTCACTGCGCAGGTTGGCGTAGAGGGACGCCGTGCGCCACGTCGCCGGCACGGCGAGGAGCAGCGCCACGAACCAGATGAGGCGCGCGTGTTTCAGCGTGAAGGCCACGAAGCGGCGCGTCGGCTCCGGGACCTTCTCGAAATCGCTACTCGGCTCCCTCAACGGGACTCCTGCCTCGCGCGATAGACCCAGCACCGTTGCATGGGGAAGTTCCAGCCCAGACTCACCGCGACGGAAACGATCACGCGCGCCAACACGTAGTGCAGACCGAGCACGTTGAACAGCAGGTGCTCTCCGAGCGCGTTCCATCCGGCGCTGGCGCCCGAGACGAAGGCGTATCGGGCGGCTTGACCCATGACCGGGACATCATCAGCGCGAAACACCCAGCGTCGATTGAGCGCGAAGTTGATCACTGCTCCGACGGTCGCACCGAGCGGAGCGGCGAGCACGGGCGAGAGGCGAAGCAGCTCGACCAGCGCGACCATCGCGCCGAAATCCGCAGCCGTCGCCACCAGCGAAGCGAACTGGTGCCGACCAAGCAGCCGGAAGGTCGACGCAGGCGGACCGCGCATTTCGCGCGCAGCATAGCGGCTGCCTGAGGTTCCGGCTGAAGCGCTGGAATTTCGGATGCTCCGCGGTCCCGAGCCTCCCCGGTCGGGGTCAAGATTGGCAGCCCCGGTCCCGCTGTGCGCTCCTCCTGTATCCTGAGCGGGGGAGCTGATGGTCGACTCGGAGGGCAGAGAGGACTAGCTAGCGCATCGCCGAGTTCGAAGACACGCGAGGAAGATCAGTCGTAGTGGTGGGGATCGCCATCGCTCGCCGCCGGGGCCGATCCCCCGGGCCATGGAAGGTAGACGAAGCGCGACGACCATGGAGCGGCGTAGCGGGCCGCCCGGGGCTTCGGTCGTCAAGGTTCGTCGGGTGGAAGGCTACGCGCCGCGCCGCGGGCTTGGCCCGCAAGCGACAGACCGCGATTTCACAGCCGGTTCGAAGTTCGGCGGCGACCGAATACTATGCAGACTAGCAGGTGTACCTGTGTACAGGCTGTGGATAACTCAGTCCGGAAGATCAGCAGGTTGCGCCAGGCTCAGATGGAGCTAGCTGATCGTCAGCGCAGTGGCGCGGATCCGGACAGTCAGGAGTTTGCGATGGGCAAGAACATCTGGGTATCGCCGCGGGCCGGCGGGTGGACAGTCAAGAAGGAGGGCGCGCGCCGCGCATCCGCGGTCGTGCCCAAGCGAAAGGACGCGATCGACATCGCGCGGCGCGCTGCTGCTGATGAACGATCTGAGCTGGTGATCCAGAGCAGGCGAGGATCGATTCGGCACAAGGACAGCCACGGGGCCGACGGGTACCCGCCGCGAGGATGATCATGCGCACGGCGAATCCCGAGCATGCTGACGGCTCCGCGCCCGAGAACCACGGGGCTGACGGCGACGGCGGCGGCCGTCCAGTCAGCGCGACGCCGCGGGAGAATCTCTTCATCAGCTACGCAACCGCGGATGTTTCGTTCGTGCGTTGGCTCGCGTTGAAGCTGTCCGCCTGCGGGTACCGTGTCTGGTGGGATCGCGAACAGCTCCACGGTGGAGCATCGTTTCCGACCGACATTGACGTGGCGCTCAAGACGCGCACGTTCCGAATGCTCGCCGTCCTCTCGCACTACTCGTCGCGCAAGCCAAGCCCCGAGGCCGAGCGTAGCCTCGCGCTGGCGATCGGGAAGGAGCGGGACGAGCCGTTTCTCGTTCCGCTGAACCTTGAGTTGAAGCCGCCCGAGCTGCCGTGGAACCTCACGAACCTAACGTTTGTGCCGTTCATGGACAGCTGGACCGTCGGACTGCGCCAGCTGCTCGACGATCTGCGGTCGGCCTGCGCCCCGTGCTACCCGAGTGAGTCGGCGGAGCTCGTGCGCGCGAACCTGTCGCGGGCAACCTTCGTCACGGATGCGCCGGAAGACGTATGGCTGAACCTCTTCCACATCAACGACCTTCCGCTCGGGATCAGCCGCTACGAATGGGACCAGGACGTGGCGGATGACGCGCTGGCCGGCTGGGTGCACCTTCGCGAGGGGCCGCGCGCCTGCTGGGCGTTCGAGCCTCCCCCGGGAAGCGCAGGCACACGCCGACCAGAGCGGGACCAGTACGCCCTTGGACCCAGTCGCATCGGCGACGTCAACCTGAACCACGTGACGTCGTCGCTCGTTCGTCAGTACGTCGAGGTTCGCTGTCGGACGCGCGGCCTTGCCGAACTCCCGCGCACTCGAAGTACGAGCGCGTTCTACTTCCCGGACACGCTTCCAGTGGCGGCTCGCCTACCGTTCAGGCTGCCGACCGGTCGCGCGACCTGGCTGCAACCGGTCGGGACACGCCGTGTGTGGCACCGCAAGCAGCCCGAGCAGGTCCGCTACCACCTCGCGTTCCACTTCAAGGTCGAGCTTCGTCGGTTCGGAGCCCCTGCGCTTCAAATTCGACCAACCGTTCACTTCACGACGGCGACGGGGCGCCCCGTCGACAGCGCTCGCAACGTGCGACGTGCGAAGGCGGTCCGGCGCGCGTGGTTCAACGACAAGTGGCTCGCGCGCGTGGCGGCGATCGGGTCGTACCTCGCCGACGACGTCGACGGGTGGAAGCTCCATCCGGCTCTGGCAACCACGATCTCTCGGGTGCCCCTCGCAATGACGAGCTCACCGAGCCTCGACGAGACGGCGCGCGCGGCTCCGCCGGCCTTCCAGTCGGTGTTCATGTCGTCGATGTACACGGCCTGCGCGTTGCCACTGCCCCAGGTGACCGCCTTGTTGAAGTCCGAGCTGACGGCGAGATAGTGACCCGGCAGCGCGGCCAGCGCGGCGAAGTCCGGCTGACACAGGCACTCGTCTTCGACACCGGTGCATTGACCCTGAGCGCCGCACTGTAGGGTGGCGACGTCGAAGCGCGGCACGAACGGGCCCGTCGGGGGGCCGTTGGTCGGGCAACCGCTCGGCGTCTGCGTGCCTGCGGGCTCGTCCGGAGTGTCGGTGGGCGGAGCCCCGGCGGCTCCGCCCGCGTCATCGGCGGCTCCGCCCGCGCCGCCGACTCGGTCGGTGCGCCTCCCGAGCCGGAGCTCGCGCCGGCGAGATTGCCATCGCTGCCCGCGGCCCCACCCAGGTCGGTCCCTTCGTCGGAATCCGGCCCACCGGCGCCACCGCCCGTGCCGACCGTGATGTCACCGCCCGGGCCCGCGACGGCGTCGGCGCCATCGCCACAGCCGGTCGCGGCGACGAGTGCGAGACAGGCCAGTGCGGGCGAAAACCTGGTGCCATACGACGTCGATCCCATGGCAGGACCCTCAGCAACCGACGTGCCAGGGGCTGATGTGGCAGTTTCGTGGGTTATTTGCCGAGTCCTTCGCCGTCGCCTCGAGCGACTCCGCGCAATTGCGCGAGGGTCCGCGCAGCCGATCGGCGCTTGCGTCCGCCCTCTGGGTCGAATTGGCTTTCGTGACCATGCCGCGTGCGACCCTGGCGGACCGCTTCACAGGGTTCGCCGACCCCAAGTTCTTTCGTGACCTCGCCAAGCATCAGTCGCGGGACTGGTTCCTCGCCAACAAGTCGAGCTACGACGCAGGCTTTGCCGCGCCGATGAACGCGCTGCTGCTCGAGGTCCAGAAGAAGCTGGATCGTTCCTACCCAGACTGCGAGCTCGGGGCGCCCAAGGTGTTTCGCATCAATCGCGACGTGCGCTTCTCCAGCATGGGCGGCTCGTCGGCCACGCGTGGCAGGGTCGTCGGTTCGAGCAGCGCTCGGTGGTGCTCGCGCTCCCAAATCACCGAGTCCTCGGGGACTCCGTCGGAGTCGGTGTACTCGACCCGGACGAGGTGTAGCTGGCCCTCAGGCCGAACCTGGAAAGGATCGACGCTGACGACGAGCCCCCGGCGGTTCCGGATCGTCGCCAGCATCCCCACCCGCGGTAGGTCTGTCGCACTCGAAGGTGGCATCGGTAGCAACCGGGGACCGCGCCCCCGGGGGATGGACCGTAGACGAACCGCGGGCGGCGAACCAGAGCCGGCACCGCAACGTGGCGGTCCCTCAATAGGGCGTCACGAACGTGAAATTCCGGCGCAAGATTGCGTGCATGTGCAGTTGCCCGGTCGCTGGACGAGCGGCGGAGCGGAGGAGATCGAGCTGTCCGTCACAACCACGCGGTCAGATTTCGATACCGTCGGTCAATATGCGCTCGTGCCAGGTACGTCCCGCGCCTAGGAGGCTTCGCATCGCTCGGATCGCTGTCGCCAGATCGTCGGAGGCTTCAACGTCCACCGCGTCGACCCAAGCCTCGGCGTTTTCGATCGCCCGTCTCGCGCCCTCCAGGTCGCCCAGTTCGATCAGAGATCGAGCGCCCTCCAGGTTCCCCCATGCCGTAGCCGCCGCGAGGGCGGAGAATCGCTCAGTGTCCATCGTGTCCGGCATCTTGTTCTTCCGTGATGATGGCTTCGGTGGATTGTGCCGCGTCCTTGCGGCCGTCGGGTCCGTCGTCGCCACTCGTCGAGTCGCAGCCCGTCCGCAGCGAAGGCAAGTCTGGGACACGCTCCCAGTTCCCCGCACGGATGTGGATTCCGAGCGCATCAGTTTCCACCGACGTCGCACGGCCTGACCGCGGATCCCGTTCGATCACCGGGCCGAGCAAGGACAGCGCTCGCCCGAGGATGCCGATCGAACGGAACCTTGAGTGATCGTACGATGCGGCGAGCTCCTCGAGAATCTCCCAGAAGACTTTCTCGGCGTCACGTCGGAGCGGTCTTTGGCACTCGGTCAGCAGGCGTCCGGCCAAGGTCGACTTCTCGCGGATTGGGTTCTGGCGAATCGAGTTGTACGTCTCGATGTCGATCTCCCGAACGCCATCCGGAGAAAGTTCTAGGTACCTGTACAGCTCCTTGACATCTCTCGTCCCCTTGGGTCGCGACGGATCGTCGATGTGCGTCCAGAACTTGCAGCTGCTCGGCGTGCGCGGCAGCGCGAGCACTTTGATGCGGAACGTGGCATCCCCGGGGCCCCTCCGCTCGTACGTTGCGACCGAATCAACTTCACGGAACGGGCGACCGTCGATCGCGCACGTCCGCCGCACGAGCTCGTTTTTCCCGTTTGTGGCCGAAACATGCCCGAGCACGAGAACGCGCCCCAGAAACCTATGCACGCGGACCACGGCGAAAGGCCAGGTGCTGAAAACATCCGCGTAGGTGTCGAAGGTGTCGTGTCGGACATCGCTGCACGAACCGACCTCCCCGACCGGCACCGGGGTGTCTTGACGGCGTTGCATTGGCGGCATCACGGCCTCCGTCTCCGGCGTCGACGCTGGGCGCGTTCATACCCGCGCCGCAAGGCAATGAGCGAATCGGCGCCGAGCGGCTGGTCGTAGAGCCGGGTCGGAAGGGAAGCGGAAAGCGCAAGGTGGCGCGCGAGCGACGTCGTTGCCCACGTGCTCTCAACCAGTGCTCGGGGCACCGTGGCTTCGTCGAGTGAAGAGACTACTTGGACAGCCACGTCATCGCCGCTGTCTTGTAGGACGCGCGCAAGGACTGCGCCGAATCGCTCCATGCACTGACGTCGCTCGTACCGAGCGTTCGAGGCGGCTTCGGCGCGTCCGTCGACGAGGGGTGTCATGAAGGCCATGAATTCCGCGAAGTCGCGGGGCAGCCCCTGAGCAAGCAGCTCCTCGAGGTGACGATCGGGCGTAAACGCCTCTCGATCCTCGGCGGGCACAACGCCGAGTTCGGACCAGTACAAGAAGAAGTCGTCGCCCGGGTGACCTGGTGCTTGAGCCTTGTTCCGGCGTCTTGGCTTGCGCAATAGGCGCCAGCACACCTCGAAGTCGTCATCTGGCATTGGCTCCTCACTTTCTGTAGCGTCGGGCTACATATCCCTCGACCGCGATCGGCAAGCCGTCCGCCCAGTCCGGCGGGGTCTTCACCAGCTCCGCGATCGCCGTGAGGTCTGTTTCACGGTCGACCTCGCACACGATCTCGTCGTGGACGTGGAGAACGACTTCATGGCCCGCTCGCTCGAGACGCACCAGCGCGTCGGCCAACAGGTCCCTGCAGACTGCCTGGACGACGTTCTCGACGAGTTTCCCCCCGAAAGTCCAGACTTCGGTGCCCCTGTGCAGATGCTTGAGCGCAGCGCGGCCGTCGCGCTCGTGAATCCTGGCGCCTCTATAGACCATGGAGCGACCGCTCGGGAGCGCACAGCTGAGGACGCGGGCTTCCGCCCTCCAGGTGCACTTGCCCGTGGATGTTGGCAGCCCGGTCAAAACGGCTCGGATTGCGGCTTGCTCCGATGTCCTCCACAGCCCACCTCGGCGCGCGACGTGGCCCTCACGGATTGCTCCGGTGCGCGTGCCGGCGACCAATGGATGCGAGTCTCGCCACGCGTCGACCGACTGCGCGGGCGTGACGTCGAGAGCTGACCAATCGATCCCATAGCTTTCCGCGTGCGCGCGAAATCGGTCCACTCCCATCCCGTATCCGCAACCCAGTACGCACGCCTTTCCAAGCTGCCTCTGGTTTCTCGAGACGGTGTCCGGGTCGATTGCGAAAAGCACGGCGGCCATCGAGACGTACGGGTCGCCCTCTCGACGGTACAGTTCGAGCCCGTCATCGTCGCCAGCCAACCAGAGCAACGCGCGAGCCTCGATGGACGCGTAGTCGACGACCGCGAGGAGGCGACCTGCTCCGGCGCGGATGCAGGGGCGGATGAGTGTACCGAGGACATCCTCCATGCCGACGCCCGCCGCGTCGGCGATCCGGCGTGCCCCCGCGAGGTCGCCGCGCAGGACGAGCTCAATCGCGGCATCAACGTCCATCGAGACGCCGCGCGGGAGATTTTGAGGGTTAAATCGACTCCCACCCCACCGACCAGTGTGTGCCGAATGGTAGACGAGCGCGTCACGAATTCTGCCGTCGGGCGATACGGTTTGTAGAGCGGCAGCGGCCTTCTTTGCAGCGATCCCGCTGGTTGCCAGGCGCGCGCGAATCGCGGCGCGAATGGGCTCCGGGACGGTGGCGTCCGCCACCAACGGCTCAAGTCGCTCGCCACGAGCATCCCGCAAGTCGAGGCCTTCGCCCCTAAGCCAAGCCAAGAACTGCTTGGGCGAGCGCAGCACGCTGGCAGGCACGGGTGCTGCTGCCTGCAGGTCGCGCACCTCCTGATTGTCGAGTCGAACGATCGCCTGTGCGAGAGCGATATCGAGCTCGAACCCGCGGGCGTTGATTGCAGCGTCGACGGTTCGGACGTCGATCTCGGATGCGGCTACATTTTGAAGCGGGCCGGCCCAACCGGCCGCAAGAACCTCGACGTCGCCGCGGCAATACCGAAGAGCGCTGGCGCGCTGGTCAGGGTCCACTGGGGTAAGCGTGCCGGTCCGTCGATCTGGTCGGCTGAGGGCGAGCGTCATCTTGCGCGCCGCAGTGTCCTTCGGCACGCCCACAGCCTGCCCCAGCGCCTCGAGACTGCCGCCCAGGCCTACGAGGCGAGCCAGGTGCATCGTGTCGATCCACATCTTCGGCTCCGGCCAGCCGAGACCGCGCCAAACATGCCGGTCAAAGCCGTGGGCGTTGTGCGCTGCGACGTCCGCGCCTGCTTCGATCGCTGCGAAGAGATTGGCTGGCGGGGGGGTACCGGGTGTCCAAGCCACCCATGTCGCGTCGGGCAGAAGGGCCGCCGCGCAGACAACCTCTGTCGAGGGGTCCGCAGCGTAGAGGCGGCCACCCAAGGCGCGCAGGTCGGCCATCGAGCGCGTCTCGAAGTCCACGAACACCGGTGTCTGAGCCACGGCGCACGGCGAAGCGCCGGCGTCGGCCGTTCGATCACTACCTCCCGCAGCTCGAAGCGCGCGAAGCGGTCTATTGTTTGCGTTCACGTTTTCCTTGGCAGCGCGCGCCGTGCCGCCGTCGAAATCCATGAGTTCGTAGTCAGGATCATCGTGCGCTTCGTGCGTATCGCTGTCTGACGGCGGTGCTGGAGCCGACTCCGTCAGCGCATTGTCGAGCGCTTCGCTGGGCTCTGGACCCGCGGGTGGCAGGCTTGCGCGAGGCAGGCCGCGACCCTTCGCAACTCCAACTTCGACGAACCGCGCGAGCCATCTCCCCGAGCGACGTCGGACCAGGAGCCGCAAGCTCGGCTTGTCGAGGCGGAGGACAGGCGCTAGGTCGAGGCGCTCCAACTCGGCCGTCTCCGCTCGCGTTGTACGGTGGTCCGCCTCGAAGTCGACCAGCTCCCCTAGCTCCAGCGCGGCCGGCGATCCGGGGCTCGCATCGAGCCAGCCAGCCCAGCGCGTGCCGCTGGTCAGGTCGCTCTCCGGCGCCGACCGGAATCGCTCGTACAGCGCACGGACCGCCGGCTCCACACCCGGTCCGGAGAGATCGTCCAGGTCGAGGTCGACGAGGGGTACCGCGCCAAATTCCGTGCGGCACAGATCCCGCCAGCTGATGTTGCGTCCCTGCGACCAGACGAGCCACCACACCCACCGGGTGATCACGTCGAGATGCGGGCGTAGCTCATTGCGACTGCGGGCGGCTGAGATGTCGCCCCACCGCTCCCAGTTTGTTGCTCGGTCCACGAGGCGGAAGCCCACGCACCGCCGGGCGATCTCGGGCGAGCGTGTTATCGATCGTGGAAGCGTGGATCCCACCAACGCGACCGGGGACGTGACCCGCACCGTCCTTTCGTTCGCGTACTTCGCCGCGAATGTGAGCGAGGCGTTGAGCGACAAGATCGCCTCAAGGCGACGGTACACGTCTGGGACGCGACCGACCTCGTCGAGGATGAGGACTCCCGCTCCGCTCTCGATGGCCAGGCCGGTGCCGCGGCGGGTTCCCTCGGGCTCGCCGAGCGCGACGTCCGCGGCGCGGCGTCCGACGCAGCCTCCTGCCAGCCGAGCCGAAGCAGTTTTCGCGGTGCCGCTCCCACCGGTGACGGCGAGGATTGGAGGCAGTCCGCTCGCCCGCTGGGCGTAGAAGTCAGCCGCGATCAGCGCGCACAAATATCCCCTGCTCAAACCTGGCAACAGCTCTCCGAGACACCCGAACGCGAGGTCGACCTCCTGCTGTGTCGGGGCGGACGTTCCAAGATCCACCGGTGGGGGATCACCGCGACGCCTCGGGCGACGCGCGCGGATCGACCCTTCCGCGGGCTCGACGTAGGGGCCAACGACGGTGTTCGCATCCACCGGATCGATGGGAACGAATCCGCGGAGGGGACCCCCGTTCAGTGCGGCGTCGACCATCGTGCGCGAACGTGCCCAGGGCAGCTCCGCAAGCGTGCGATCGCCCGTCACTCGACGGACCTGAAGCGTCACCGCATCCACCCAGGCGCCCGAGACAGACCGGGCGACGTCGACGATCGTGTTGGCAGCGCGATCTACCAGCGTGCGCCACTTCGCGGCCTCCTTCTCGTCCGGGGACGCCAACCGGTCCGCATTCGCGACGCGAAGGAAGAGCCGCCATGCGTGCTCGTAGAGCTTTTCCGGTGCACCCGGTCGCATGTCCCGGAGGACGTGGCGCTGATGAGGCAGGTGCACCAGCGAGCGGGCGGCCTCATACGGAGATGCACGATCGTCATCGACGAGCCGCCCCACGAGCGCGTCCCAGGAGCGGCGCTGGCCGCATCGGAAGCACTTGGCCCCGCGATCGTCGACCACGAATGGTGGATTGCCCGACGAGCCGTCTGCACCGCACCAGATGCACCGATGCCGCCCGTAGGAGAGCCCGTGCTCGCTCATCCAGTCGGCGACCTCGTCCTGTGTAGCCGCGCTGACAGAATTGTTTCCGGGGACGACGGTGGAAGCCGACGGCTCGAAGCGCAACACGGGACCGCACGTCTGGTCGCCCCGGGCACCCGATGGGTGTCGAGTATCCGTCTTCACCTCGAGCCGCCACGACGCGAGTCTGCCGTAGGGGGCGAGGAGCGCCCACGCTGCCGCCAGCTCCACCGCTGTAGCATCCGGCGTCGCCACGAAGATTACGCGCAGGCCCGCGCCGTGGGTTCGCCATGCGAACAGGGGGCGCGGTACGGAACTCGGGAAGAAGCGCTGCAGGTCCCCATCGACCAGCGGCGGGGCATTCTCCGGGCGATCAAAATCTAGGGCGACGACCGCCTCCAAGCCGCTCCACCGCATGATGGGCTCCGAGAGGTTCGAGATGTCCAGCTCCACCGCGCGCGTAAGCGCGGCGTCCGGCGTCTCCCCGGTGACGCGAGTCCCCTCGTCGTCGCGCTGGTACAGGCCGCGCACCGTGAGTTCGAAGCCGACCGATGACGGAGTGGCCGTCACCGCATGCGCGACCTCGGCGGCCTCGCGCAGGGCGGTTGGCCGTGTAATAGTTCGGCTCGAGGGCATGAAGCGTCCTCCGTCGGCCCCGCGCTGAGCTGTCCTCCTTTACAGGGACGGGAGCAGCTCACGCGCGCGGCCGAATCGTCAGCCTGCGGCGCTCTCGTTGCGTCGATGCGTGTCGCCTGCTTCAGCTACGACCTTGCCTGGATCCGCGACGGCCACCTTGGCGCCAATTCGAATCAGCGTCTGGACGATGCGGTGGCGAGGCGCGAGCGGGAACTGCTCGCAGAGCACGGTGAGCAGTGCCTCGTCAGCCGGCGTTAGAATGATTGTTCGCTTCATTGAGGGCTCCGATGCGATGAAGAACGACTGGCTGAGCCAGTCACACGAATTCATCTACATCTGCCCTCCGCCCGACAGGGCGGCGTCCCGCGAAGGATTACGGCGATCGAGATGGTACCAGAGCGCACATAGACGTCAAGCACGCATCGGGCACCTCGAGGATGTTTGCACGCCGATGTCAGATCGATTCTCGCGCCCACCAGCAGCTGCAGGTGCGCCGTGCGGATCGTGCGCATCACGCGCGCGAGGCACGTTCGCGCGCGTAGGCGTCCCGAGCACGCCGATCACAGACGCGCTCTCCGAACGCGCGACACCACCCGCGAACTCGATGCGCGATCGCCGGCGCACTTGCGCTGCCCGCGATTACAACAAATAATTCCCACTGACATGGACGAGGGCGAACTGCTTCCTTTCCCGGGGATCCCGCTTGCTGACGCTACAGGATCAGCAGCGCGTCGACGACCGGGACGGCCGCGGAAAGTTGAACGGCGGCCGACGGTCGATGACCTCGCGTATTTCGCCAGCGTCGCCACTGATCGCGTTCGACACGCTGACGCCGACGATGTCGTGGCTGCCGTGCGTGGGCGCGCTGACGCGAGTGAAGTCCTTCGGAGAGTCCGAGAGGGCATCGCGGTGGAGGCGGCTGTTCTCGAGCACGAGCGGCTCGAGCAACAGAAGCGTGGCCTCGACGTCGGTCAGATCTCGTCGCGGCGCATCGAGGCTTTGACCCGCCTCGCCACCCTCGAGGTTGAGGCCCTGCGCTTGCGGGCCGGCACGATCGATCCTCGGAACGAGGGCATGCAGCGAGTGTTCCGCGCGTGGGTGGGGGACGTGCGCGACGCTGCGGTGGCGACGATGGCCCCGGAGGCGCTCGACGCGTTCTTCACGCTCCTGGAGACCCGTTTGCAGACCTGGGAGGATCGCGCGGAGGCACTGCTGCGTTAGGAACTGCGGCGCGCCCGACGTCGAGCCGAGCGTTCGCCGCGCGCCTTGTCTCCATCTGCCGCCGCGGGAGCCAGTCCGTCTGCCGTCGTGAGCGACCGCGCTTTCCGCGCCTCGTACGCGCGAGCGAGCGCTGTCAGGAATGCATCCCACTCGGCGGGAGGGATTCCGGCGCGAGCGACGCTCGCGGCCCTCGTCGTCTCCTCGGCATACAGGTGCGCTCCGTCGCTCTTGGCCCGGCGCTCGCGCGCCTTCGCTTCTCGCTTCCGCGCTGCACGGGCCAGGCGCCGTTCGCGCTCTTCCTTGGGCGTTCCGGGTTGACGTTTCCGCGGCATGGCGATGTCGCCAATATAAGGCCTTTGTCGATGGCCCACCCCGGCCCCCGAGAGGCAAGGTCGCGGGCAGTGAAAACGGGAAGCTATTCTCTGAAGCGACGCAACGTTGGGGCGCAAGACCGTCGGCGGCTGGGACGGCTTCTCGGACGCGTGACGGCCGCTCGCGCTGCGGAGACCATCGGGGTCTACGTCCAGACGCTGTTCGCCGTTCTTGCTGGACGTAAGGCGAACCAACCGACCGTCGCGCTCGTTACGCGCCGGCTAGCTGAACTGTCCCGAGAGGGTCCACGGAACCAAGAGGGCGAACGGTGAAATGGTGCTCGACGAAGGTGCACTCAGAGCGCTCGTGCGAGAGGCACTCCGCGACGTACTGCGTGAGGAGCTTCCGCGGCTTCTGCCGGGAAGCACAGCTCGACCGACCTACTTGTCGCCGAAACAGGCGGCCGATGTCGCGGCAACGAGCGTATCGACGATTCGCTCTTGGATCCGGGGCGGCCGGTTGCGGCCCTATCGAGCGGGTCGCCTCGTCCGTGTACGCCGTGATGAGGTGGAGGCCCTCCTCGCCGGAGGCAAAGTAGGTGGTGACTCCCGTGCCACCCTCGCCGCGACGATAATCTCGAAGGGACGGCGCTGAATGGATGCAACTCCCCGTAACCGCTCCATTCATCGTGCCGCTCAAGGCGGTGGTGGACGCGCTCGGACGCAACGGCTAGCGCTCCCACAGGAATTCCATGGGCACGGTCTACCCCCGGGGTAACAAACTTTGGCTCGGGTACAAGGATCTCGACGGGCGCACGAAGTACGCTTCGTCTGGGCTCACCCTGGGGCAAGAAGAGCAGGCGAAGGAGCTGCTGGCCGAGATTGAACACCGCGTCGAGGCCGAGCGCGCCGCTGGTGCCACCACGGACCAACCGCTCACGGTGCAGCGCTACGGCAAGCAGTGGGCCGAGCTCCGTCGTCGCCGTGGCGTGAACAACGCTCCCGTAGACGAGGGTCGGCTGGGCAATCACGTGTACGGCATCATCGGCACGATGCTGCTCAGCGAGGTCAGGCCCAGGCACATTCGGATCATCGTGATGGACCTGCGGAGCAAGATGGGACCCGCGCCTGACCAGCTTGCCCCACGAACCGTGCGTCACGTGTACGCCTTGCTGCACTGCATGTTCGCCGACGCACTGGCCGACGAGCTGATCACCCAGAACCCATGCGTGCTCCGCCGGTCGGACCTGCCGAAGAGCGTCGACAAGAACCCCGAGTGGAGGGCGACGGCCGTCTTTGACCGCCACGAGGTGGAGCTAGTCTCGAGCAGCCCGCTCACGCCGTGGGACCGGCGCGTGCTCTACACCCTGATGTTCCTGACCGGAGCCCGCTTCGGGGAGGCCGCAGCGCTCAAGTGGCGGCACTTCGACCCGACCCAGAAGCCCCTCGGCAAGCTGCTCATCACGGCCTCCTACGACGTACACAAGCGCCGAGAGAAGCGGGTCAAGACCGAGCTCACCCGTGAGCTGCCCGTTCACCCGGTACTCGCCAAGGTCTTGGCGGAGTGGAAGCTCCGAGGCTGGGCCGAGACCATGGGGCGGGCCCCCAAGCCGGACGACCTGATTGTGCCGAGCCGGGAAGGCAGGAACAGGAACTCCAACACCACTCTGCGCAGGTTCCACAAAGACCTGGCTCGGCTGGGCCTGCGGAAACGCCGGCAGCACGACATGCGCCGCACCTTCATCAGCCTGGCCCGGTCAGATGGTGCCAGAGCCGATGTGCTCGAGCGCATCACGCACGGCCCCCGTGGCGACATCATGAACATGTACACGACGCTGCCCTGGGCCTTGCTATGCGAAGAGGTCCTGAAGCTCCGCATCGAGCTCGTCACCGGCAAGCTCATCCAGCTCCCCATCGCTGTCGGGCAACACCGAGATGCCGTCCATGATCACGATGCAGGTGGTGGCCACGATCACGCCGAGGAGGCAGACGTAGCAAAGCCCGCGATGCCTGGGGCACACGGGCTCGTTACTACAGCGCTACTACAGCGCCCGGATGTCGTTGGAATGTCGAAGAAAACAGAGCGGGGCGGACGGGACTCGAACCCGCGGCCTCCGGCGTGACAG